>TARA_R110001592_G_scaffold363248_3_pt1 | contig 54237 bp, 41 predicted proteins | sample TARA_R110001592 | Tara Oceans TARA_R110001592 (sample SAMEA4398387) | marine metagenome | biome: Polar Biome; feature: [SRF] surface water layer (ENVO:00010504); material: water (ENVO:00002006), including particulate matter (ENVO:01000060) such as... | depth 5 m | reverse complement strand
ACCCTCTGCTTGTAAGGCAGATGCTCTCCCAGCTGAGCTAATCACCCCCTTACCGAGAACGCGCATTATAGAGATTCTTTCTTTGCTGTCAAATGCTGCGGGGTTAAAACTGATATATTTCCGCACTTGTAAAAGTCTTTGATTTTAGTAGTAAAATCCCCACTCGCGCAAAAGGCGCAAGTTGAACAAACAATGAGCAGACAAACATGGAAATCTACAAGGAATTTCACTTTGAGGCGGCCCACCTTTTGCCCAATGTACCCCCCGGACACAAGTGTGCCCGCCTGCACGGCCATTCCTTCCAGGTGCGCCTGACGGTAAGTGGTGAAGCGGTGGAGCCCGCTGGCTGGGTAATGGATTTCTCGGAACTCAAGGCGAGCTTCAAGCCGGTGCTGGAGCAACTCGATCACTATTACCTCAACGACATTCCCGGGTTGGAGAACCCCACCAGCGAGAATATCGCGCGCTGGATCTGGCGGAAGCTCGAAACCACACTCCCACAGCTGAGCCAGATTGAGATCAGAGAGACCTGCACCAGCGGCTGTATTTACCGCGGAGAATGAACATCTGCCCCCTGCCGTTACAATGCGGTAACACACGGAAAAATGCTTGACGATTACGGAGACACTACGGAAATAGTCGTTCCCGCAAATTCGTTTTGCGAGCTTGCTTAGCCAGGCCCGCACGATGTTCCCAAGTCACTCAGTAAAGTTACCCTCGGTATCAGACCGAAAATGTTATGCACACTGAATGATGGTCACAAAACTTTCACAAGCTTAGGCGGATGTCCGGACTTTTCACTTCACAATAAATTCGTATCTTATTGTTTTAATTAACTTTATCGTCTTTGTATGAAAATTAACCAATCTGTAACAAACCTGACTACAGAGGCCTCGCGGGCGCGGTTGAACAATTTACACACCGACTTATCCACAGAATCTGTGGACAAGAATTTTTGGGCGGGATGTTACAGAAACTCTCGGCAAGGTATTGGTAGCAGTGCTGGCAGCGAAATCAGAAGAGAGTACGTTGTAAATACAAACTATATACGGTGTATCTCTCCCATAACACCCTGGCCTGGCGAGCCCAAAAACCCCCACTTAAGGCCTAGTGAAGAGTACTGGCCGGGTCGCTTACAATAATCGCCTGCAACTGCTTACCGAGCATGATGACATGCCCCTGCCGCCGCTCTACGCCGTCGAAGCTGTAGTCAAAGCGGTATTGGCGCCAGATATGCCAGCGGCCCTGGTGGTCGCGGCTGAGGGAGATGCGGCGGATATGAACGGCCTGGTCCAGTACCTGGTAGTCATCGTCCCTGCCAGCGCGGGTAATCGCCTGCACGGCCAACTCACGCACCCGAATTGCGCTCAGGAAATATAGGCCTGCTGCGCCGAGCAAACCGACCACCAGGATGTCCCCCAGCGTAAAATACATTGACTGCCCCCCTCAAACTGGCGCCAGCATACTGACGTTTGGCCGGGCGCGCTAGCCAGTCGAATGTTGCAACAGGAATCTGCGCACCAGGCTATTGAACAGGCTGGGACGCTGGGCGTGCAGCCAGTGCCCGCAGTTCGGCATGATTTTCACAGCGGCGGAGGGGAACAGGTGAAGAATATGGGTGCGATGCGCCTCCTGGATGTAACTGGAGTCACCGCCTTTAATGAATAACACCGGTCCCGGATAGGGAGCGCGTTCAACGGGCGCCGCCCTTACCGCAGCATAATTTCGCTGTAGCCCCTCGAGATTGAATCGCCAGCGGTAAATACCATCGGTATCCCGGCGCAGGCCGGTCAACAAAAACTGGATCACTTGTTCCTCTTGCAGGTGCGGCGCCATTACCTGTGCCGCCGCCGCCCTGGATTCACAGGCCGCAGCCGCTACCGCATCCAGGGCAGCAAACACCTCATCATGATGCGGAGGATATTCCACTGGTGCGATATCGGCCACCACCAGCGCTGATACCCGCTGCGGCCGTGAAAGCGCCAACTGCATGGCCACCTTGCCTCCCAGGGAGTGCCCCACAAATTGCGCCGTGCTAAGCCCCTGTTGCTGCATCCACTCGTTCAGACTGTCTGCCATCGCAGGCAGAGTTGCGTCCTCCTGCCAGGCAGAACGGCCGTGGTTCGGAAGATCTACAGCAAAAACTGAGCGGCTATCGTGTAACGCGCGTGCCAGTGCACCCAGATTATTACCCGAGCCGAACAGACCGTGCAGCAAAACCACTGGCGGACCCTCGCCAGCTCTTGAAGAATGCAGATTTACCGTCACGAGGCGCTGTGTCCCCCTTGAGTTTTTGTTAACATGCCCGGCACTATAGCCCAACGGAACTTACCATGCGTCGATTTAGCAGCCTGTCACGATCCCTGTTCATCGCCAGCCTGGGTTGCCTGCTATTGGCTTGCAGCTCCACGCCCACCTATAACCCCTCAGTTTTTCCCTACGAGATCGATCAGGCGCTGGTGGACCAAGACAATATCAAGACGGTAGTCATCGCCCACGTCAACCTCGGCGTACCCTCACGCAGCTACCTGGAAAAAGAAGCACCTCGCATCGACGCCTTCGTGAGCGCATACCTGAAGGAAAACGGCTTCAAGGTGTTGCCACAGCGCGAGTTCGAGCAACGCTGGAATACTGCTGTGCGGTCCTATGGTAATCCGGTAGACCCCACCACGGGCAAAACCAATATGAAAACCTTTGCGCAGATCATGAACAGCGTGCGCGACGAGTTGCGCGATACCGGGCTGGACGCATTCATTTTTACCGATCTGGTGGAGCTGCAAACAGCCTTCAGCGGCGGCCTACAGCATGTGGCACGCTGGGATGGGGTAACACGCAAGCCGAGTATGCAGGGGCCTGGAGACGGCGTGTCCGCCGACTTTGACTGGGGCATGTTGCTGGATGTTGCCTCGCTACAGGTCAGTATCTACGACATTGAACTGAAGCGCGTGTTTGCCAGCCGGGGCGGCATTGATGCCACCCAGGCAATCGACAGCCGCTCCTCTAAAGGCCGTTATATACGCCGGCGGGAGATACTGGAGAATGAGAACAACATCCAGGAGGGTATCGAGCTCGCCTTCTACCCTTTTATTATGAGCGAAAATTGGCCCGGACAGCGCTGATTCACTGACAAATATAGCCCGGACAACCCGGGCTCGCACTCCTCCATCTTCATTTTCTTTGCCCTTGTCACCTACAAATTCCGAATGCTAAACTAACGACTATTAGTTTGTAGCGCGCAACCGCGCTGGAGCAGTCGCCATGGAATTCACTTTACCGGAATACACCCGCTTCAAGGACAACACCAACCTTGACCACATTCCCGGCAGTTACGGCCTGCCTCTCGTTGGCGACACATTTCGCTTCGTGCTGAAACCTTTTGAAATACTGGACGCGCACTACAAAAAATACGGGCCGGTCTCAAAGACCTCCCTGACCTTCCAGAAGTTCGCCCTGGCGCTGGGGCCGGAATTCAATCAGCAGCTAATGCTCGACAGCAAGCAGGCTTTTTCCGCGCGTATGGGCTACAACACTCCGCTGGGAGATTTTTTTGCAGGCGGTCTGCTGATGCGTGATTTTCGTGAGCACAAATTTCATCGCCGTATCATGCAAACCGCATTCAAAGTCGACGCCATGCGCAGCTATGTGGAGTTGATGCACCCGATTATTGATCGCGAATTGTCCACCTGGGGCCAAAAACCGGATTTCCAGTTCTACCCCAACATCAAGACATTGCTATTGGACGTAGGCGCCAAAGTGTTTCTGGGAATGGATATGGAGGGGCCTGAAACTCGGGCACTCAACCAGTCGTTCCTCGACATGAACGAGGGCATGATGGCGTTGATCCGCAAGGACTGGCCAGGCCTGCTCTATCGCAAGGGTATGAACGGTCGGCGTGCGCTGGAAAAGTTCTTCTTTGATATCGTGCCCCAGCGACGCGGCGCCAGCGGCTCAGACATGGCCACCTTCTTCGCCAATGAGAAAACCGAGGATGATGAGTACTTTTCAGACAAGGTTGTGGGTGAACACCTGATTTTTCTGCTGTTGGCTGCCCACGACACCACCACCAGCGCACTGACTATGGTCACCTATCACCTGGCCCACAACCAGCAGTGGCAGCAGCGTCTGCGCGAAGAGTTGCAAGGCCTGGGCAAGTCGCATCTCGAGTATGAAGACCTATCGCAAGTTACCGACCTCGATCACTGTTTCAAGGAAGTACTGCGTTTGAACCCACCAGTACCCATGATGATGCGGCGCACTGTGGAAGAGGTCGAATTGGGTGGCCATGTATTGCAACCGCATACCATGGTGCAGATTTCACCCTTGTACGTTCATCGCATGGAGCAGTGGTGGACCAATCCCCACGAGTTTGATCCCGATCGTTTCACCAGAGAAGAACACAAGCAGCACAGTTTCCTGTGGGCACCCTTTGGGGGTGGCGCCCACAAATGCATAGGCCTGCACTTCGCCGATATGCTGTTCAAAGCCACCTTGTCACGGTTACTGCTGAGCTACCGAATCAGCTTTGCCAAGCCCGATCAGTACCCGTCACGGATGCAGCACTTTCCCTTTTCCAAGCCTATGGACAATCTGCCGCTGAAACTTGAGCCGCTGCGCTGACGCGGGCACTCAGGCGAGCGCTTCAAGACCCCGCTCAATACACCACATGGCGGACAGCGCACCGAGCACATAGATAGGTATCGGCAGCAGCCGGTCCTGCCATCGCGTCAGCGGCTTGCGAATCAGCATCCAGATGCCTAACACCACGAGAATGAAGGCAATCTGGCCAATTTCTATACCCACGTTGAAGAACAGCAAGGCCAGTGGCACGTTATCCTGTGGCAGCCCGGTTTCCGCCAGCGCGCCGGCAAAGCCCATACCGTGCAGCAGGCCGAACCCCCCCGCCAGCCACCAGGGGTTGCGCCACAGAATATCGTGCTTGCTGGTGCGAGTAAGCTCCACCGCCAGCACAAAGATACTGAGGGCAATAACAAACTCCACCAACGCCACCGGGTAATCAAAAAAGCCGAGGGTGACGAGAGACAGTGTGATGCTGTGCCCCAGCGTGAATGCCGTGATGGTCCATAACAAGCGTGCACCGCCACCTACCAGCAGCAGCAGGCCGAATACGAACAGCAGGTGATCCAGCCCGCCCCAGATGTGTTCCATGCCGAGCAGGGAGTAATCCGTCATGACTTCGCCGGCACTGGATTCGATGGGAATAACAAATTCCGCCTGCTCCGCATTCAGCACCTGCTGGTAATTGCGGCCGTCCAGCAGGCTCGCCATCACCATCGCTGATGCCTGATTGGCACCCAGCCCCGCAACTCCCAGAGTGTCGCCTACCAGGCCGTCCTCGCCCAGTTCCAGGCAGCGCATCTGCCAGCTGATCACCTTGCCCGTGCCCTCCATCTGTGGCGGGCTGCTGTTGGTAATCTCACAGGATTCCGGCCACACCGGCTGCAGGGGAATCGCACTGGTGCCCTGGGCCGGTGTTTTCCACACCACACTATACTGCTGGTCAGCGATCTCAGTGACTTTCAACAAAGACGGCGCAAACCGGTGAGCCTGTGCCGTCTGCGCTAATACCAGCGTCAGAAATAGCCCGACAACTAGACGCAGAGCCTTCATTTTTTCACCTCGTACTGTTCACGCATGTCGGAGATGCTCTGCTGCAACGCATCGCTGCTGGCTCGGGACTCAAGGTCCCTCTCAAGCAGCGCGCGCACCTCTTCCAGGGTTGTGTCGCGCCCCGGCTCCACCTCACTCACCCAAACGTAGTGCGAACCATAGGTAGAACGTATCGGGCCCACCCAGTTGCCGGGCTCAGGATTCGCCGCCTGGAGGTTATCGACAAACTCGGATCCGAATTGGCGCGCCAACTGGTCGGGTGACTGTCGGGTAAAGCGATAACCCGGCAGAAACGGGGAACTCAACTCCAGCGCCTGACGGGCATCAAGCTGCTGTTCCTTGATAGTGGCAACCGCTGCTGCTGCCTCATCCTGGCGCTCGGCGTTAAAATAAATATGCTCAATGGAATAACGTGGTGGCCGTCGCAATTCCTCCCGGCGGGCCTCGAACTCGGCAGCCAGCTCAGCCTCTGTCGGCGCTGACGGTGGGTTGAAGCCAAGTAACAACTGTTCCATAACCTGGATCAGGCGGCGCTTGACTACCTCATCCCCCAGGTGCAGGCGCATATCCAGTGCCTGCTGGTATTTTTCCGCATCGGTTTTATCCTCCGCCAACTTGAGAAAACTCATATTGAGCAATAACCGTTGGTAGACCACCGTATCGTAGAGGTGTAGATCGAGCGCTATCGCGCGCTGGAACAACATGTCCCGATCCAGTTCCGCCGTCACCATACGGTCGAGCTGCTCGGAATCAGGCAGTCGCCCGGTAGTGCCAAACCACTGCTGCTTCAAGGCTTCAATACGGGCACCGCTCAACGGTCCGATAACGGGTTTCGGGGTGGGAAAGAACACCCCCTGCAGATAGTACAGCAGGGCTCCCAGCACAATAAAGTGGATCCACGGCCTGTTCAGCCGGGCAAGTAAACTCATCGTATATTCTCTCGGTTAGTGCGGCCGCAGCGGGTTCAATCTTCGTATATCGCCTGGCGCTTTTCCATTTGGGCCCCGAGACCAGCCTGCAGGTCAGCCTCACTCAACATCCCGGAATTCCAGGTGGCCACGTAGTTCAGGCCTTCCGCTACTGAGTGATCGCGAGAATAAAGCAGCATCTCCTTGCTCCCACGCACCGCCAGTGGCGACTTGCTCGCGATGTTCTGTGCGATGGCCATAACTTCGCGCATCAAGGTGTCTCGGTCTTGGTAAACCTGATTAACAAAGCCCACCTCGCGGGCCTCTTTGGCGCCCATATCGCGACCGGTATAGGCCAACTCACGCACCACGCCATCGGGTATCAGCTTCGGCAGGCGTTGCAGTGTGCCCACATCCGCCGCCATACCTATATCGATTTCGCGTATGGAAAAAAACGCATCCTCCGTCGCATAGCGCATATCCGCACAGCACACCATGTCGACACCGCCGCCAATACAGGTCTTGTGGATGGCTGCCAGTACCGGCTTGCGACACTTTTCAATAGCACTCAGGTTGCCCTGCAGTCTGAGAATGGTGCGGCGCAAATGCTCGGACCGCCGCGAGGGCTCATCGGACGCACCGTGCAATCCGCCAAACATGGCGAGGTCCAGGCCGGCGCAAAAGTGATTACCGTTACCCGCGAGTATCACCACCCGCACAGAGGGCTCCTCATCCAACCACTCGAAACAGATTTGCAACTCCTCCCACAGGGCTGCGTTCATGGAGTTCGCCTTGTCCGGCCGGTTCAGGCACACCGTGGCCACCTGTTCGTCAAATGCCAGTTCCAATGTTTCAAAAGTTGGGGGAGTCATGCTTTTCTCTCGTAAAGTAAACGGGGGTTGATATTACCAGTTGGATACAAATTCGGCAGTATCCAGCAGCGGCAAAGCCTTGGCCGCACCATCTCGTGTGCCCAGATAAACGAGGGCAATAATTTCCTCATTCGCCTCCAGCCCCAAAGCGGCCATCACGTTATGATCAAATGCCGCATCGCCGGTGCGCCAGATGCCGGAATAGCCGCTGGCCTCCGCTGCCAATAATAGTGCCTGTGCGGCACAACCTGCGGACAGGCGCTGTTCTATCGCAGGCACCTTGGGGTGATCAGTCAAGCATGCCACTACAACGACCAACAGCGGCGCACGCAGCGGGGCATTGCGAGCCTTGGCCCGGGCTGTATCGTCCGCCTGCGGGTTGCGCTGACACAGGCAGCGCTCCAGCACCAGACCGAAGTCCTGCCGGCGCTGATCGGCGATGGTGATAAACCGCCAGGGCCTGAGCCAGGCGTGGTCGGGCGCGCGCATCGCGGCATGGAACATCTGCTCCAGCTCGTCCGCGGTGGGTGCCGGGTCAATCAGCCTGGGGCTGGAATTGCGGCGCTGAAGAAATTGCAGGGGGTCAGTCATGACGGAGGAATACCACTTTCAAGCCGGGAAGATAGATGGGTTTGATTTTCGCGGCAACTACTATCCCACAGGCCCACAGCAGGCGCAAAGCTTCTGGCCGCGATGGTCACAGAGACCGGGCCAACACTAGTGCCCGGGGACCCGGGGACCCACCAGGATGTTCATGAAACCAGCATCATCCGGCACTGCATCCACGTTGTCACACCACTGGGCCAGTTCGGCCGCCGAACAGGCCACAAGGCGATGCTCAATATGGTCGATAATCCACAGTGGCTGCGCCAACGTCGCCAGCAGCTCGATCAGTTGCCTGCCGCTGGCACCCGCCTGTCGCAGCGATAGTGGTGTCAGTTCGATGATCATGCGTGGTATCCGGGGCAGTTCCCGCAGCAGCGGGAGCAGGCCAACCATCACAGCATACTCCGCACCCTGCACGTCAACCTTCAACATGTCGAGACGCTGCATACGGCCGCGCAGGAACTCGCTGCCGTTAAACAATTGTATAGGCTGGCTGCGGCGCCGGGACCCGGCGGCAAAAACCTGGTGATCACCGGCGTTGTCCTCGCTCAGATACAACTGCGCGGGGCCACTCGTTGCGGCCAACCCGGACTCGAAAGCCGCCACAATATGCTCACAATCGTTCAGTCGCAGGTTGCCCTGTAACAAATTAAAATTGACGGTGTCGGGTTCGAAGGCGAAAACAGCCCCCTGCTCGCCCACCAGCCGGGCAGCAATAATCGGGTAGTAACCGATATTTGCGCCTACATCGAGAAACACATCCCCCGGGCTGAGGCTGGCCAACAATAGTGCGGTCTCGTAGGGCTCCCAGATGCCCTCTTCCCGGATACAACGGGACACATGACGATCCTGGTGATCATGCACCCGGATGCGCAACGTGTCGCCAAGGTCGGGAATCCGCAAACCGATTGGCTCGTCAGTATTGTCCGGCGATGTCAATTGGCCGCGGCCCACTGTTTTCAGGGCGTAAGGTCTTCCTGGTCCGCGCCCTCTTTCACAGGAATCATCAGGTCTTCCTTGCTGACGTTCATCAGCAGCAGGACGTTTGATGCCACGTAAATAGAAGAGTAGGTACCGATGGTGATGCCCACGATCAGGGCCACGGCAAACGCGTTGATCATTTCACCACCAAATACTGCGAGGGACACCAAGACCAGCAAAGTGGTCAAGGACGTAAACAAGGTGCGGCTGAGGGTTTCAGTGAGAGAGATATTGACGAGTTCAACGGGCTCGGTGCGACGAACCTTGCGGAAATTTTCGCGGATCCGGTCGAATACCACGATAGTGTCATTCAGTGAATAACCGATGACTGCCAGCAACGCCGCCAGTACCGTCAAGTCAAATTCCACACGGGTAATTGAAAAGAAGCCGAGCGTGATTACCACGTCATGAACCAGGGCAACCACGGCGCCCACTGCAAACTTGAGCTGGAAACGGAAGGCGATGTAAAGCATCACCAGGCCCAGTGCCAACAACATGGCCAGACCACCCTGCTCACGCAGTTCATCCCCCACCTGCGGGCCCACAAACTCAATCCGGCGCAGCTCAACACTACCGGCGAAATCGTCCTGCAATATACCCAATAGCGCTGTACCCTCCTCATCGGAGTATCCGTGAGGCAGGCGGATCAAAACGTCCCGATCAGTACCAAAACTGACAACGGTGGCGCCCTGGTAACCCTTATCTGCCAACGTATCGCGAATACCCTGCAAATTAACCGTATCGCTATAGTAGACCTCCACCAGCGTACCGCCGGTAAAATCCAGGCCCCACTCCAGTTGCTGAACCACCAGGGAACCAATGGAACCGAGCACCAGGCAGACAGAAAACAGGGCGGCGGCCATGCGCAGGCCCATAAAATTGATCACCTTCATACCTTGATGCCTCCGATGGACAATTTTTTCACACGGCGGCCGCCATAGATGAGGTTAATGATGGCACGGGTGCCCATGATTGCGGTGAACATGGAGGTGATAATGCCTAGCGAGAGTGTTACGGCAAAGCCCTTGATCGGCCCGGTACCCACAGCATAGAGAATAACGGCGACAATAAGCGTGGTGATGTTGGCGTCCAGGATAGTTGCCACGGCACGCTCGTAGCCGGTGTGAATAGCCATTTGCGGCGCCATCCCATTATTGACCTCTTCTCTTATGCGCGAAAAGATCAGCACGTTGGCGTCCACCGCCATGCCCACCGTCAGTACGATACCGGCGATGCCCGGCAGGGTCAGGGTGGCTCCAATCAATGACATGGCCGCTATCAGCAGCACCAGGTTTACGCTCAGGGCGAGAACAGCTGTCAAACCGAATAGCCGATACACAACAATCATGAACAGCACCACCATGGCCAGGCCGTACTGCACCGACTTCACACCCATACGAATATTCTCGGCGCCCAGCGATGGCCCGACGGTACGCTCCTCAACGAAAGTGATTGGCGCAGCCAGTGCACCAGCGCGCAGCATCAGGGCCAGTTCAGAGGATTCCAGCGGGTTATCCAGGCCGGTGATCTGAAACTGCGCGCCCAGGGCTGACTGGATGACTGGTGCGGTCAGCAGCTTCTTTTCATCATAGGGCACTTTCACAGCGATTTCGCTGCCATCGGGCTGTACTTCATAACGGGTGCGGTACTTGCGCTCAATAAAGAGCACACCCATGCGCCGCTTGATATTGTTGCGCGTTGCCCTGGACATCAGGCTGCCGCCCTCGCTATCCAGGCTGATATTGACATTGGGTTGGCCATTCTGGTCAAAGCTGGCCTGGGCGTTGGAAACACGCTCGCCAGTGATGATGACATCGCGCTCCAGCCACTCCGTTGCGCCCGCCCGATCGGGGCTGCGGTATTCAAAGCTCTGCTTTTCCGAGGCGGCGGCATCCATATTAGCGACAAGCCGGAATTCCAGGTTGGCCACTTTGCCCAGAATACGCTTGGCTTCCGCCGTATCCTGAATGCCCGGCAATTCGACCACAATGCGGTTCTGGCCCTGGCGCTGCACCAGCGGCTCGGACACACCCAGTTCGTTGACCCGGTTACGCAGCGTAGTGAGGTTCTGCGCCACGGAATACTCTGCAATCTCCTTGCGCACCTGCTGCGGCAGGCTCGCCACCAGATTCCAGCTGCCGTCCTCGTCAACCCTGTCCAGAGAGAGTTGCGGCTCGCCATCGGCAATAGCGTCGCGGGCCAGCTCGCGCTGCTCTTCCGTCTTGAATTTGGCCTCTACCTGCCCCGCTTCATTCTGCGTAACAAGGCCGCGAATACGCTCCTCCCTGAGCGTGCGTTTGATGGCATTGGTGTAATACTCCATGCGGCGTTCCACTGCCGCGTCCACGTCCACTTCCAACATAAAATGCACACCGCCACTGAGATCCAGCCCCAGTTTCATGGGTGTGGCGCCATAATCACTCAGCCAGTCCGGCGTAGTGGGCGCCAGGTTAAGGGCCACAATGTAGCCGTCACCGAGCGCACGCGACACGCGAGCCTGTGCGGTAAGTTGTTGCTCCTTGTCACGCAGTCGAATGAGCGCGGTGCGGCCACTCTCGTTAATTACCGTGTCAAAGTGCTCGATACCGGCCTCATCCAGCGCGACGAGAGCACGACCGAGAGTTTTGTCATCAATAAGCTGGGAACTGCTCTGCCCAGCGACCTGCAGAGCAGGGTCCGGCGTGTACAGGTTGGGCGCAGCATAAAACAGGCCCACCAGAACAAAAAACAGCACGAGGAGATATTTCCACAGGGGGTACTTGTTCAGCATATCGTTGCTCTTGTGGGGGGCGCATCTGCACCCCCGATGAAAAGTTCGTCATTATAAGGAAACGGCCCGGCGCTACAAGGCTGGCGGACCAGGCAGCCAAGGCCGCGACAATCGCGACTCAGTCCAGCCACTGCCGGGCATTGCGGAACAGGCGCATCCAGCCACCGTCCTCAGCCCACTCATCCGGTGCCCAGGAATTCTGCACGGTACGGAAGACCCGCTCCGGATGGGGCATCATAATCGTCGCCCTGCCATCCTCGCTGGTCAGGCCGGTAATGCCCGCCGGAGAACCATTGGGGTTGGCCGGGTAGCGTGAGGCCACAGACAGATCATTGTCCAGAAAGCGCATCGCCACCGTGCCGCTGCTGTCGCAAGCCGCCTGCGCCGCCGTATCGGCGAACTCTGCCCTGCCCTCGCCGTGTGCTACTGCCACCGGTAAATACGAGCCGGCCATACCCGCCAACAGGATGGAGGGGCTGCTCTCTACTCTTGCCAGCGCCAGGCGCGCCTCGAACTGCTCTGAACGGTTGCGCACAAAGCGCGGCCAGTGCGTGGCACCGGGAATCAGGTCCTTGAGGGTCGACACCATCTGGCAGCCGTTACACACTCCCAGGGTAAAACTGTCCTGGCGCGCAAAAAACGTGGCGAACTCTGCACGCAGGCGTTCATTGAACAGAATGCTCTTGGCCCAGCCCTCGCCGGCACCCAATACATCCCCGTAGGAAAAGCCACCACAGGCAACCAGACCCTTGAATTCGGACAGGTCGCGGCGCCCGCTGTGCAGGTCGCTCATATGTACATCAACCGCGGCAAAGCCCGCACGGTGAAAGGCGGCGCCCATTTCCACCTGGCCGTTCACGCCCTGCTCACGCAGGATGGCCACCAGCGGGCGTACGCCAGTGGCAATATAGGGCGCACTGATATCGTCCGCTGGATCAAATGTGAGCCGCGCCGACAGCCCCGCATCCGCAGCGACAATGCGCTCGTACTCCTCCCGGGCACAGTCCGGGTGGTCGCGCAGGGACTGTATTTCGTAACTGGTGCGCGCCCACAGCTGCTGCAGACGTTGGCGTGAGTCCTGCATCAGCGTGTTCTCACCGTCGCGGATCACAATACTGTCTCCCGCCGCAACCGAGCCTATCAGGTGCAGGCAGTTGTCCAGGCCCAGCGCCCTGGCGGACAGCTGAAGTTGCGCGAGGTCGGCTCGCGACACCTGCAGCACTGCGCCGGCCTCCTCATTAAACAGTTTGGCGAGCGGATCGCCCGGCACCGCTGCAAGGTCGATATCCAGGCCGCAGTGTCCGGCAAAGGCCATTTCCAGCAGGGTTACCAGCAGGCCGCCGTCGGAACGGTCGTGATAGGCGAGCAGTTGTTCGCCCTGCAAACAGGCCTGTACCCATTGGAAAAAGGCCTTGAGATCCTCAGCACTGTCCATATCCGGCACTGTGTCTCCCAGCTGACCATAGGCCTGCGCCAGGTTAGAGCCACCGAGACGGTTACGACCCCGGCCAAGGTCCAGCAGCACCAGCACGCCCTCTTCACCGGCTTGCAGCTGCGGCGTAACCGACAGACGCGCATCCGTAACCGGCGCAAAAGCCGTCACGACAAGCGACATGGGCGCAGTCACGGCCTTGTCCTCGTCACCATCGCGCCAGGTGGTGCGCATGGACATGGAGTCCTTGCCCACGGGAATGGTAATGCCCAGGGCCGGGCAGAATTCCATACCCACAGCGCGAACCGTGTCGTACAGCGCCACATCCTCGGTGCCGTATCCCGCCGCGCACATCCAGTTGGCGGAGAGCTTTATGTCGCTGATATCAGCTATGGCTGCTGCGGCGATATTGGTAATCGCCTCAGCCACAGCCATACGACCGGATGCCGCGCCGTCAATCAGCGCCAGCGGGGTGCGCTCACCGATCGCCATCGCCTCACCCGCACAGGAATCGTAGGACACCGTGGTCACCGCGCAATCGGCCACCGGCACTTGCCACGGCCCAACCATCTGGTCCCGCGCCACCATGCCAGTTATTGTGCGATCACCAATTGTGATCAGGAAATTCTTGCTCGCCACTGCCGGTACCTGAAGCACACGCTCGGCTGCCGCGGCGACAGTGGCATGCAGCTCCAGGGGCACGTGGGCAATGGCCTGCCGTTTAATATCCCGTTGCATACGCGGTGCTTTGCCAAAGAGTACCGACATGGGAAGGTCTACCGGAGCGTTACCGAACTCACTGTCATTGAGATGCAGGTGCAGCTCATCAGTGGCCTCACCCACCACGGCAAAAGGGCAGCGTTCGCGCTGGCAGATAGCCTCAAACCTGGCGAGGTTCTCCGGTTCCACCGCCATTACATAGCGTTCCTGGGACTCGTTACACCAGATCTCCACCGGAGACATGCCCGGCTCATCGTTGGGTACCTTGCGCAGCTCAAAGCGACCACCCCGCCCACCGTCTTTGACCAGCTCCGGCAGGGCATTGGACAAGCCACCGGCGCCCACATCGTGGATAAACGCGATGGGATTGTCTTCTCCCAGCTGCCAGCAGCGGTCTATCACTTCCTGGCAACGGCGCTCAATCTCCGGATTCTGGCGCTGTACCGAGGCGAAATCGAGGTCTTCGTGGCTCTGGCCGCTGGACATGGAGGACGCCGCACCACCGCCCAGCCCTATCAGCATGGCGGGCCCGCCCAGCACGATCAGGTGAGCGCCCGCGTGGTACTCGCCCTTCTGTACGTGTTCCTCGCGAATGTTGCCATAGCCGCCGGCAATCATGATGGGCTTGTGATAGCCGCGTACCTCATGGCCAGCGGGACCGGGAACTGTCATTTCAAAGCTGCGGAAATAGCCACAGATATTGGGCCGTCCGAATTCGTTATTGAAAGCAGCACCGCCTATGGGCCCTTCCAGCATGATATCCAGAGCCGAAACTATGCGGCCGGGCTTACCGTAATCCTGCTCCCAGGGCTGCATGTAACCGGGAATTTTCAGGTTGGAGACAGAAAACCCCATAAGCCCGACTTTCGGCTTGGAGCCTCGCCCGACGGCGCCCTCGTCGCGGATCTCGCCGCCGGCGCCAGTCCCCGCTCCGGGAAATGGCGCGATAGCAGTCGGGTGATTGTGTGTTTCCACCTTCATCAACAGGTGAATATTTTCCGCCGAAAAACCGTATTCCCCACTGTCCGGATCGGGGTAGAACCGCCCGGCGTGATGGCCTGCCACAACGGCAGCATTATCGGAATAGGCGGATAATACATTCTGGCCGCCGCATTCATTGGTGTTGCGGATCATGCCAAACAGCGAGTGCTCCTGCTGCTCGCCGTCTATACTCCAGCTTGCGTTGAAGATCTTGTGCCGACAATGTTCGGAGTTGGCCTGGGCAAACATCATCAGTTCCACATCTGTGGGATTGCGCCCCAACTCGACAAAACTGTCCACCAGGTAATCTATTTCATCATCCGCCAGGGCCAGGCCCAGGGCGCGATCCGCCACTGCCAGAGCATCGCGGCCGCCAGCGAGTACATCAACCCGCTCCAGCGGAGCCGGTGCAGCATGCCGAAACAACTGCTCGGGCGCGTCAACACTGTCCAGCACGACCTCCGTCATACGGTCATGCACCAGCGCATCGACCGCTGCCCGCTGCGCCTGCCCCAGGTCCGCCGGCATGCGAAAGTAGAAGGCAACGCCCCGCTCCAGCCGCACAACCTCTGTCAGCCCACAGTTGTGCGCTATGTCAGTGGCCTTGCTGGACCAGGGGGATATAGTCCCGGGCCGCGGCACCACCAGCCGCAGCGCCGCTGATGCCAACGCCGCTTCCGCCACTCCGGCAAAGCCGGGGCCATACTCCAGCAGGCTCTCCAGCACCTTGCGACGAGCATCATCCAGCGGCGCCTGCAGGTCGGCAAAGTGCACATACTCAGTGTGTAACAGGTGTATTCCGGGGTGAATCAGGGCCAGTTTTTGCACCAGCTTGTCCAGGCGAAAATCGGACAATACGGGGGCGCCGCGCAAGGTCAACATGCTGGTGGGAACTCCGGGTGGAGGGAAAAATCGAGGCAGTATTGTACTGTATTTGCCCCGCTCGAGTTAAGCTGCCTGGTGCAAAAAAGCACGGTGCCTACTCCGGCTTACGGCGCTAGAATGGACGCATGCTACCCAAGCCTCCCACCATTGCCCTGGCCCTCACTCTCACACTACTGCTGTGCGGACTGGTCGCGTGCAATGGCGACGGCGATGCCTTGCAGCGTATACAGGCCGAGGGCGAACTGACGGTTGCCACCCGCAACAGCCCCACCACCTATTTTATCGACCGGGATGGCCCCAATGGCTTCGAGTATGCCCTGGCGGGCATGCTGGCAAGGGATCTGGGAGTCGAACTGCAAGTGGAGCTGGCATTCACACTGGACGGACTCTTCGAAATACTCAGGCGAGGCGAGGCAGATCTGGCCGCCGCGGGGCTAACGCTCACTGAGCAGCGCGCAAGCCTGTTCCCCCATTCCTCAGCCTATAACAAGCAGGACGTCCAGGTTGTCTATGTCGCCGGCAAAAAACGCCCCACCAGGCTCACTCAGCTGCCGGGCCGGAACGTTGTGGTACTGGCAAACTCAAGCCATGCTGATGAATTGCGCAAGCTGCAGCGTGAAGAGCTTCCCGAGCTGGAGTGGCGGGAGATCCAGGGTGCCGATTCCATGGAGTTACTGGAATTGCTGGATACCGGGGAGGCAGACCTGGCACTGATAGACTCCCACGAGTTTGAGGCGCAGCGCAGCCTGTACCCACGACTCAAGGTCGCGTTTACCCTGGATAGTGGACAGCAAGAGGACATGGTCTGGTATCTGCCGCCCACTGTTGATAATGCGCGTTTGCAGGCCTATATAGACCAGTTTTTCCTGCGTCTTGAGCAGGACGGTACGCTGCAAGAGCTGCGGAAACAGTACTTTAGCCACAGCTCGGGCTTCACCCGTATGAGCTCCCACACATTCAATAGCAATATGCGTAACACCCTGCCTAACTACAAGGCGATGATTCAGCAAGTGGCCGAGGAGTATCAGCTCGACTGGCAGTTGCTGGCGGCCATCGCCTATCAGGAATCCCACTGGAATGCCACGGCAACCTCTCCTACCGGCGTACGCGGCATGATGATGCTGACCCAACCGACCGCCAGGGAAATCGGTGTCAGCAATCGCCTGGACCCTCTGCAAAGCCTACGCGGCGGATCGCGCTATCTGAAAAACCTCAAACGCCGGTTACCCAAGAGCATCACGGGTATCGACCGCACCTGGTTTGCCCTCGCCGCTTACAATATCGGGCTGGGCCACCTGGAGGATGCCCGCGTTATCACCCAGCGCCAGGGCGGGAATCCGAACCGTTGGGATGATGTCGCCCAACGGCTCCCCCTGCTGCAAAAAAGCGTGCACTACAAGACCACCCGCTACGGCTATGCCAGGGGGGTGGAAGCCGCTACCTACGTAAAGAACATCCGCCACTACCAGAACGTGCTCAACTGGCAGGACATCTCGGACAACAAACCGCTACCACCGCTGGAGATGGAGAAATACCTCCCGGAAGTACTTCGGGGCAGCGATCTGTCAGCGCTATAGCGTCGATTCCGGCGTTACCGTCTCGCCTTGAAGAAGGCCTGTAGTCTGGCGCTACTTTCCCCGGCAAGAACACCCCCTTCCCACGCAATACAGTGATTAAACCAGGGTTCATCCAGCAGACCACAACGACTGCATATCACCCCGGACTTGGGTTCGGTAGCGGCAAACACCAACCGCGCTATACGGGCGTGAACCATTGCTCCGGCACACATGGTGCAGGGTTCCAGCGTGACAAAAAGCGTGGCACCGGGCAGGCGATAATTCCCCTCCCGTTTCGCCGCCGCGCGCAGTGCCACCACTTCCGCATGTGCGCTTGGGTCGCTGGCTGAGATAACCTGGTTCCAACCCTCTCCCAGTAGCTCGCCATTGCGCACTAACAGGGCCCCCACAGGCACTTCATCTTGCGCGGCGGCCCTGTCAGCCAATTCCAGCGCCCGCCGCATCCAGCGTTCATTATCCTCCACGACCAATTACCCACTCCCATCCAAGGCTGTATTAAACCGGGGACAGTCCATGGTTACAACGGTTACCGCACACAACCCGCCCGTCCGACAGGGCTTGTTCGGGTATGCTCCGGCAAAAAAAAACGCCGCCCCCAGGAAAGGGAGCGGCGCCAGGATTGGGATAACCGACCGTTGGCCGGTGTCGATCCCGTTTACCAGTTAAAGCCAACGCCGATGCTATACAGATAGATACCGTTGTTGGACTTGTTCTGGAAGTCATCTTCGTCGTTGAAGAGAAAAGCGTACTCAACCCCAAAGTTGATGTAAGTCTTTTCCAACACGTACAGCTTCAAGCCAGCTTCCAAACCTGCGGTACCGGTATTCTTCACGTTTTCACCGTAAATCCCACCGAGGTTAGCGCCAACGTAGGGACGATAGCTGCCATCCAGGAAGTTGTATTCAACGAAACCACGGGTTGCACCATTCCAGGAATTCGGGACTTCGTCACCGGCAAATCCGTTGACACTCTGCCGAATACCGGCTTGCCAGCTATCCGTCAGAAAGTAGCCCAGTTCGCCGGACACACCGTAGGCGCCGTTATCGAAATCCTTGTCATTACTACCGCTACCGGAGATGGTAAAACTCTTGTCACCTTCTACAGGACCGATTGCAAATGCCGCCAACGGAGCCGCCAGCAGGGCGGTTGCTGCGAATGTCAAAATCTTGTTCATCACGTGTGTACCTCAAAGTTAATGAAACACTCCGACAGATTTATCTGGTCTGTCAGCGATGCGGATCATGGGGCAAAGAACACGGGAAAATAAGTAAATTTTAAGCACGCAATTCTCGACTTTTCGCACAAGAATTTTCGCCAGAAAAAGTGATCTGAATCAAGCGTGGCTAACTGGTGACAGCCCCCGGGGAGCAGCGGAGACTCAGGCAGCCACAGAGCCCAACCACTCGATCACCAGATGACACACGGCGGTTAACAAAAAGATTTGCATACACCAGGTCAGCGACAAATAAACGAACACCCGGCACAACTGGTCAGCTGACAATTGCTCAACCCTACCGCTATTTTGTAAAGCGCTGATACGAGTGGCGGCATCGTCACTATCAAAACCGACGCTGCGGTACCTTTCAACTCTGCTAGTACCGAAAGGCAAATCGGCAAGCTTGCGTATCATGGAAATCACACTCAGCGGCCCGCCCACTGCCCGTGCTGCCGCCAGGTCACAGGCCTGCTCCGCATCCACCCGGCTATCCCTGCGCACACGTTGAGCTATTGGTACTGGCCAGAATACGGTCGACCATCGCAGCAGCAGAGCCCTTAAATTATCCAGTCTCTCGACATGAGCCTGTTCGTGCGCAAGTACGATTGCCAACTCATCGGGCTGCAGTTGGTCCAGTAATCCCCGGGACACCAGAATTCCCGGGCGCCACAGTCCCACACAGCACACCAGTACATCAGCGCTGTCGAGGGTACGATAGCCGTTTCCTGAGCTATGGGCGAAAGCCTTTAAAACCCGCAACCTTCGATACCCGCGGCGCAAGGCCCACAAAACAGCTGCGACTATCATCAAGACAATAAGGCAGCATACTGAGGCCACGATAAGAAGTATCACTGAACCTTCCGCGTAGACCGGTGTGTGCGCACCGCATTGGAGTCCGTGACAGTGTGTCGGAATGAGAAAACCAGCAATCTGAGGCTGTGTAACTAACACCACAGCCAGCAGCGCCGCCACTGGAGCGGAACCCGCATAAGCAACCCGAACTAATGAACGTAGTGAGGGAGCAAAATGCTCAATCCAGCGGCAAAAAGTCGGGTAAGCAACCGCACTCAATAGACTGCCCAGCACTGCCATGGCCAGCCAGCAGCCCAAAATCTCCATGAACCGTAGACAGGGATATGCCGTCATCTGGCATTTGTTGGTGAACCGTCTGAGCGGTGGCTTCACCACTCTCCCAAAGCACGTCCAGCACCAGCAACTCCCTCTCCCCAAGATCGGGCAAACGTTGTTGTCGGCGGGTATTGAACCCACGTACCAGCTTCGGCAATTTAACTCTCATGCGGCAATGATATCCCGTTTGGGCCTTGCTTCACATGCGGCGCGGGTGCCGTGAATGCAGTGAAACGAAAACCGAGGTCTTATCGGTTTTCACAATCGGTAGTAGAAATTGCGCTTCAGGTGTTCGACACCACGACAGATAACGATAGCTAATTGATCTTATACAACGCCCGAACAATACCGTTATTTTTGCTCGCCACAGGCACCGGCCTTGCGCTAGCCCGTGAAAATCCAGTGCTCGAAGAAGTGCTTGTCGAAGGCAGAAGTGCAGTAATTGTCGGCGCAGCACGCTCAGCTTCCGAGGGTGTCGTGGGGCAGGCAGATCTGGCGCTGCGGCCGCTACTGCGACCCGGCGATGTACTGGAGGCTATTCCCGGCATGATTGTCACCCAACATAGCGGTTCGGGAAAATCCAACCAGATGTTTCTCCGCGGTTTTAATCTGGATCATGGAACCGACTTCGCTACCTGGGTGGACAGTATGCCGGTCAACATGCGCACCCACGGCCACGGCCAGGGGTATACGGATATTAATTTCCTTATCCCGGAAACCATTAGTTCCCTGGAGTATGTAAAAGGGCCATACCATGCTGAGTTGGGGGACTTCTCCTCCGCCGGTGGCACTCACATAAAAACCTTTGCCCGCATACCCGACAATCTTGTCAAGTTAGGCACGGGCGAAAACGGCTACCGTCGCGTATTGGCCATTGGGGGCATCAATACGCGAGGTTTTCAACTCTCCGGCGCACTTGAAAGCCAAAACTACGACGGACCCTGGAAGCACATCTCCGAAAACGTAGAGAAGCTAAACGGGCTTGTGAAGCTTGGTCAGACGAACCATTCAAGCAGTTGGGATGTCACAGCCATGTATTACGACAACCAGTGGAACTCCGCAGATCAGCTCCCGTCCCGTGCAGTGGAGCAAGGCCTGATCGACGAGCTTGGCTCGCTAGATGACAGTTTGGGTGGAAAATCGCGCCGCGCCAGCCTGTCCACCGGGTATCGCAGCACAACAGATGCTCAAGATCTCTCGCTGAGTGCCTACGTGATCGATTACCGCATGCAACTCTGGTCCAACTTCACCGACCTGTTGGATAACCCTATCCTCGGAGACCAGTTCGAGCAGCTAGACGACCGTACGATTTGGGGCGGCGACATAAACTACCAGTGGATCACTGGCGAAGAAAATCAAATCCATCATCGCCTGGGTGGGCAACTGCGCTACGATAACATCGACAAGCTGGGTCTCTACCACACTCGCCAGCGTCAGCGACTCGAAACCACACGGCAAGATCGCGTTAAAGAGGCAAGCATTGGCTTGTATTATGAGTTGGAATGGCAATATTCCGATAGCTGGCGGACCGTGGTGGGTGTGCGTGGCGATTATTTCCACTTTGACGTCGGCGCGGACAATACCGTCAACTCGGGAAAAACATCCGATGGCATCATAAGCCCGAAATTGAGCCTGATATACACGATCTCGGATGTCTCTGAAGCGTTCTTGAGCGCGGGTCGCGGTTTTCACTCAAATGACGCCCGTGGTACAACGATCAAGGAGGACCCGATCAGTGGCGATGCCGTTGCACAAGTCGACCCACTGGTCGCATCAACCGGGGCTGAACTCGGACTCAAGACTGTGTGGACGAAAGGCTGGATTAGCTCGCTAGCACTGTGGTATCTGAAACTCGACTCTGAGCTACTATTTGTGGGCGACGCAGGCACCACAGAGGCAAGTCGCCCCAGTAAGCGATGGGGCCTTGAGTTTAACAACCACTGGACCATTAATAATATCTGGACAGTGGAAGCCGATTTCGCCTGGACCGACGCAAAATTCTCAGATGATTCACCGGAAGGCGGTGATATTCCCGGTGCGATTCCTTTTGTCGCAAGTACCGTCCTGACGGCGCAGTACCCGAATGGCTCATTCGCTTCTCTGCGGCTGCGCCACTTCTCCGGCTACCCGATTATCGAAGATAATAGTGAACAGTCCGATGCCTCTACGATTGCCAGCCTGGCCGTGGGATGGCAAAGCAATCGTTGGAAAATACAGTTCGACGTGCTGAATATTTTGGACTCCGGCGATCATGACATTGATTATTTTTATTCCTCGCGTCTGCCCGGCGAGCCAGCTGGTGGCATCGAGGATAATCACTACAAGGTCTTCGAACCCCGCCAAATCAGGGCGTATGTAGGGTTCAGCTACTGATGGTGTATGCCGCACTGGCCGGGCCACTGCGCCGCTATGGCTTACCACTGGTGATCATATCGGTCATTCCCTTCGGCATTGTTGGCGCCATACTCGGCCACGTAATTGTAGGCAGCGCTGTCAGCATGTTGTCGGCAATCGGCCTGTCGGGCATTGTGGTGAACGGGAAGTGGAGCCTACGCAGCCCTCCCCCGCCCAATAACACACGGCAGTCGCCGCACTTGCTTGATTGGCTCTGGTAGCGACAGCTCTTTGGACTGAGCGCTGCCTAAGCCAGCGTCTACCACTGCAGCGCCACTACACTGGCTGGTACAGGTCCGGAGTGTGTTGCATCGACCGGTTGAGATCGCAACGCATTACGGCCGACACGGGCCACCGATTTTGGCAATTCAGGCAGTTTACTTGTCAGCAAGTTAGTCTACACCTACTGTAGTATCCCATCTTCGGATCTATTGATCTGGCCACGCAGCAGGAACACCACCATGAGACTTCTCCTCCTCCACGGTATTTGGCATCCTCCTTCCATTTATGAGGAGAAGGTCATGTTAACGCTATGGTCGAAGCTGGAAAAAAATGGCTTTACGATTTGCGCTCCGCAAAGCCCCCGTGATCACAGTACACCTGTCTGGCCCATGATTAAGGAGCGACATCCCGAAATAACCACGCATCCTGAGTGGTACAACGCAAACGACAACAACGACGGGACCAAGACGTTAGCTGGTTTACCGGAAACCGTAGAGTTTCTTCGAGACTACCTCAACAAAGAAGAGACCTTTGATGTGGTCATGGGTCATAGTCAGGGTGCTCAACTTTCGTCAATCTTGACTGTATTGGCAGAATCAGACTCTTCTTTCATTCCAGCAGAAAAGCGCTGGAAGTTGCTGGTACCAATGAATGGACCAAACGCTTTTGACACTGTCGATACTTTACTTGATGTCGTCCAAAAACATCGCAAGATCAGGACTCCATCGATTCATGTATTTGGAGGGCCCGAAGATCCGACTTGGGAAGGGCAACAAAGGATGAAGGATGTCCACTACCAAAACTCCAACTCGCGTATTGTACGACATGATGAAGGACACATGCCGCCGAAGGATGAAGCGGTATGTGATGAGTTAGTCAAGGCCATGCTTGACGTACTAAAAACGCAGAACAACGACTTGTCCCCTGCTCACCAAAACCCCTTACCGATCTTCCACCGACCGACATGACTTACGGGAAAACCCTACCGCCAGGTTCGGGATAGGTTCAGCGGTAGTTTTTGATGAGTGACTGCCAGGGAAACTTGAAATAATTCTTGGAGTTACCAGAGGAAAATCTTCGGCTACGCCTTTTTACCAATCACCGCTTCGCGCTTGGTGCACCGCCGGCTATCTATCGACAATGGTCGAGTGTGGCCGTGGCAGGCCCGCTCTCTATCAAAATGGCCGGGCTAGCGCTCATATTTTATCCACATAAACCTCTTGTGCTTTCCGGGCGACGCATGACTTTCTCTCACGCGTGTCTATAATCTATCTACCCTACGGTCATCTTGCATTCAGGTATCGACAGTGGATTGGAAAACAGCTCTGATTTGGATGGTAGTTGCTCTGGCCCCGCTTGAAGCTGCCCACGCGGACGAGTTAACTCAAATCGTGCAGGAGTCCCTGATCAATCTGGGCTATGACCCGGGCCCGGCAAATGGCGAGGCCACCACCAAAACGATCATCGCCGTGGCTAAATTTCAAACCCTGAACAATCTTGAACCCACGGGCAAAATCACGCCCCAGCTGGCAGGTATCATTCAGGCTTCGACTTCGAAGCAAAGCGGCGCCGCCAAGACCAATCGGCCGGCGGCAGTGAAGCCTGACACCAAAGCAATTCCCGGCCCCGGCGCCACCGTCCGCAATGTGTTCGGGCCCGATGTCGGCCTGGGAGCCAACCAGTGTCGCGGTGCCTGCGGCGGAGGTTGTCCGAAAAGCTGTGAGATAGCGGTGTACTACGAGTGCATGGGGTCGTCGCAATTGCGTCGGGTTGAAGCATTTAGCTGTGGCACTCACCAGGGCTGCCGGGAGCACGATGCCTGCCTCGATAACTGCCTGCAAAACAACCCGGAATCCCAGGAGTGCCAGCCGCAATGTGACGCCACGGCAATGGAGGTTTACGGTTTTGAATCCTCAACGTCATGGTTGCTGGGCAACGGTCCCTACGATGGCAATACCATCTTTGAGTACACGCGCTTCAAGCCCACAGAACTCGAAGCGGCCTACCACTGCCCGGAGGGTGCCAAACGCCAGTGCGGTGAGAGTACCGCATGCATCGCTGCCAATGGCAGCAGCGTGGACCCGGTGTTCGACACTTACCCCGGCGCAAGTAGTGGCGGCATGCGTATCTCCGGTTTACGCACGGGCCCCCTGTGTGCCAATGGCGCAGACAAGGTGTGTGACCAATCTGCCAACATTCGTATGACGGGCACAGACAGCTGCCCCGGTGGCAGTTGCACCCGCTTTGGTATGGAGTTCGACTATGTAAACGCCGATCCGTCGGCTCCTCTTGAGTGCACCACCTCTACACGGGGCGGGGAGGACGATTTCATCGGCGATCTGGTCAAGCTGGGCGGGGATGCCATGTCGACACGCAGCGGCAGCGCCGATAGCGAGGGGGGTGACGGTATGGCACAGCTACTGGGCATATTCGGCAAGGTGATCGCCAGTGGTGATTCACCGGAGGATATCCAGATCAGCATGACGGTGTTGGATGAAAACGGTAATCCGGATGAATCAAAGCGCGTGGGTAGCGAACCTGCCAACGGACCAGCGCCCATTCCGCGCAGTATCGCCCTACCTGCAGAGAGCGGTCACCTGTTCGTGCCCATGTACCAGTTAACAGCCAGTTCCAAACCCGGCGTGGTGAAAGAGCGCCGCGTCACTTGCTCGCACAAGGGAGAGCCGGTACTTGTGACGGCTTTTGTGCTGCAATAAATAGGGCCGGTTTACGCTAGGACAGATGCGTAAACTGTCCCCGAAAATCAGAACCCCAACGCGTCCTCCATGGCATCGGCTTCATCCTTGAAGCTCTGCTTCTGGGCTTCAGTTTTGTGCATGGACTCCTTCATTTGAAGGGCCGATTCCTTCAACTCTGCCCCCTTTCGTCGATACGCGCCGATCGCGCATCGCGCTCTGCCTGCAGCGCCGGTGCCACGGCGGCAAGGCCCTGAGCCGCTGCCTGTCGACGCGCGCCGTTTCCGGCAAACTCAAAATAGTTATCCGCTGCCCCATACAGCGACGCTCTGGCTTCAAGACTCAGCTTGCTATTACCCGCTTGCGCCATGAGCGCGTTGCCTCTCATAACCGCGCGGTCTATCACCCGTGTGGTGGCATCCGCGGAAACAGACTGTGACCAGTCCTGCGCGGCAACCAGCATAGCCAATGAAGCCTGCGCCCGGTTTACCTCCCGCTGGGCTTCATTCTTTACCGCCAGTGATTCATCACCGAGGATGCCAGTCACTATGGCCTGCCGGGTTTCCTGGATGACTTCTAATTGTTCTTCTTTGCTCGTTACCGTGCGAGTCAGCAGGTCACTTTCCTTTTCCAGAATCTCTGCGGTGCGCTTTCGTGCATAACTAATGGCGCCATCGAGTTCTTTTTGCCACGAGGTGCGCGCCGAGCGCTCGTCCGGCAACAGCTCAAAGCCCAACTCTTGTGCATGATCCAGCGAGCCTATTTCACTATGCAGTCGGTTGACGATAGCCGCCGCACCACCGGCAGTCGCTGTAAGCTGCCCTATCACGCGGCGCGCAGCATCAAGATTGTCGCCACGCACATACCAATCGAGCGCGCTTTCGGGCCCGATCAATTCTCCGGCCTTTTCCGCTTGCTGGCCCAGAGTGGCTGTAATCGTGCGGCGCAACTGGTACATGCGCTGCCACTGGGCAGTGCCGACGCAACGGGCATCCAGTGACACGTCCACACGGCGCGGCAGGCCATACATTGCCTCCCTGAGCTGCTGATAGGCACCCTGGTTGTTGCCATTCTGATAAGTTACCTGCACTTTATCCAACTGCGCGGCAAACCATTGTGGCCCCGAAGCCTCCATGGCGGCGCAATTCTGGCCGGCAGCGGACACCAGCGGGCTGGCCAGCAGGCATGATGCTGCGAATACTATTTGCCGAAGCATTACTCGAGTCACGGTCTTCTCCTTGCGAACGGCCCAGCGGCCGGGCTGATGCGCAGACGCTATCATTCAGCGCAGCAAACAGAGCATACACAACATAGTCCATAATGAGAAAATGGTAAGTGCCCTATCTTGACTGAATACCGCGATCAGCCTAGTCTCAGCAGACATTCATCAGAGCCGCAGGCCCCGACCATCAATTCGAGCTGCGAGCCTACAGGAGGGAACCATGTTCACCCGTCGACTGCCCGCAGCCATGTTGGTTTCACTGTTATTTCTACTGTGTATACCCGCACAGGCCTTCGTAGGTGGTATCGCTGTTTCGATTGGCCGCGCCACCAACACTGAAGGCGCAGAAATCCCACCATTTTCTGCCGACGCGCAGCTCGAAACCGAAGAGCACACGCTGAACTCCCATGTCTATTACAAGCCCGGCATGGTCCGCGACGTGACCGACATGGGTGGCATGGAGATGGTGACCATCCAGCGCTTCGACGAGGGCAAGGTATGGGTACTAATGGGCCAGGGCATGTATATGGAAACGGAAATTGGCGAGGCCGAGCAGGCACCTGAGTACCAGCTAATAGAGCGCACAGTTGAGGGTAAGGAAACCGTCAACGGTATGGAGACCACCAAGTATAAGACGATCTACGAGGGCCCCGACGGGCGCTTTGGCGGTTTTACCTGGTTTACGGATGACAATATCGCGGTCAAAGGTTTCATAGTCTCGGATACCAAAGGCGAGAAACAGCGCCTCCAGTGGACCATGACCAATGTGCAGCGCGGTGAACAGCCCGCTGCACTGTTTGAGCTGCCGCCCGGTGCCAGGCCGATGGGCGGGATGGGCGGCTTAATGGATATGATGGGCATGGGCAGCGCCAAGCCAGAAGGCACCGCTGACGACCCCAACGACGGCGGAGAAGCCAGCCTGCAGGATGCTGCCAACTCTGTCCTCAAGGGTGTTTCAGAGGGGTTCGGCAAGATGTTTGGGAATTAATTTCTGACCGATAATCGGCTGCCTTGTCCCGCTGTCATGAACTGACCTTTCTTATCTATCCCGTGCTCGGCCTGTCAGGCTTTTAGCGTCATATACAACTCACGGATTTTGACAGGCATCTATATCACTTTGAGATACGCCCAGGTCCTTGGCAGCGCCCTCCAGATCCGTGATGGTGGCATCCACTGAAGAAGCCTCTCTTGTCGTAGTGGAAATTTGCGCTGCCGTATCGCCCGCACCCATTTGGGATGCTGTGCGCGAGAATGCACTGAACAACTTTCCGAGCCCGCTTTTCATCTTGGCCGTCTGCTGCGCGGACTCCATCTTTTCTTGCAGGCACGCCTCCTGCCGCGCCTTCAGATCGGCCTCGGTCTGCGCCTGGCTGGCGGGTGGAGGACTGACGGCTGCCACCGGTTGCGCAGCAGCGGTAGACCCACTTTGCCGTGTGATTGCCGCTTGTATCACCCCCGCCAGTTGCGGGGTAATCTCACCCGTTGGTTCGAGATTGTTCTCGGCCTGAAATCGGGAGACGGCAATTATCGTCCTGGTAGAAGCCGACCCAGTCACACCGCCGGTGTCATAACCCAGCGCAGTCAGATCCCGCTGCACCATTTCCGTCAGCTCATCGCCGAAGGCAAGCTGTGCCTCGCTACAAGCCAGTACAGCAATAAACACTGCAGATGCCCAACGCATAACCCTATCTCCTGATGAGTGTGAAATGTACTGGCCTAGTATAGACGCGACTGGAAAAATGTCAGCTTGTCATTGTAGCTGCCGGGCCCTAAAGACGGCCTCTATTAGTCCACACTCCACGACCGCTGCCGGGCAATCTGCAGCCTAAATGGGGAGTAGTCCACAGTTTGGCACGCCACTTGTGACGGCAGCACGATTTGGCGCTAGGCTGCAATCAGGCGTAGTGATTTTTTTATCCCCCGATGCACCGCAATACGAACCCGCTATAAGCCCCAATTGAGACATAAGATGATCGCAAATTTTCGCCGCGCATGGCCAGACGAACTGGAGCTACTGCAGCGACGTTTTCGCTTGCCCGTGGCGCTGGATGAAAATATTTCGTGGTCAGTTGCCTGTGACACTTCGCCGCGGGAGCGCCCACTGGGCGTTGTGGTTATTGCACAGGCGCTGAACGAGGCTGGAACGGTCGCCCGGGCGGCTCTTTTCTGGCGCATGCTGCCGGCCTATCAGAAATCCGAAATAGAGCGAGACCTGCTACTTTTCGCACTCTCGGAAACCGCCGACGATGGCGTACATTCGCTATTTTCCTTTGCTGCCCTGCCAGCGACAAGTCCGGCCAGCAAGATGTTGCAGTCACTCGGCTTCACTGTCACCGAACAAACAGATGAGTTCGAAGCACCTTTTTCGGCTGTTTGGGAACGATGCCAGCGCGTATACCGATTACTGGAAAGACGTAAAGCGATACCACCGGACGCTCACATCGGACCTTTTGAGAAAAAGCTGCTGCCGGATATCCGCGCCATTTTCCAGAACACCCGGATCATGGGTAGCCTGGAATTTGATGCGAGGATGTCGCCCTTTCACGACGAGCCTATCGACCTGGAACGCAGCACGGCCATACTGCAGAATGACCAACTGATTGGCGCCATGCTGGTAAGCCCGAGTAAGCTCGGCCATGTTTACACTGTACCGGCTCGCTGGGTGGCCAAAGGGCATCGGCACAGCTGGGTCAATGCAGTACTCATCCACAACTCGGTGCGGCAGGGTGTGCCACTGGCGCTGGACCGGGTGCGTTTTGTCGCCAATCGTGAAAACCACAAGGAGACTGCTGCGCTGGCGGCAAACCTTGGTGGCCTGCAGGTTCGGAGTTTGCAGCGGTTTGGCATTAATCTGGTCGGCGGTCAGTTCCCATAAGTGAGCAAAATTGTCAGAATAATTTACACATCCACCGGTCTCGTATGCCCCCCTATTCCTGGCTTCTTTTAACTATTTGAATTTGCACAGTAATAATTTACTGGCTTGAATTTTGCATAGATTTATTTCACAAAATGCACTTGTCGCTTTATCGAAATAATGCATAAGGAGATCGTTAATGAATAATGACACTGGGCGCAATGGAACCACCCCTGACAAGCTGTTGGCCTACATGGTGGGCGCCGGGGCGCTTGGTGTGGCCCAATTTGCCAATTCCGGCATGATTGCTCTCGATAACGTTCCAATCACTGCGGTCGACCCCGATGCAACGGTAGAAGGCGACATTGAGGCGATTAAACTGGAAATTTTTCCAGATAGCCTCGTAGCCACCTTGCTGGCACCCTACTCAGAGGGAGAACTAACAAGTAATTCTATTATCTTCGCCCCCTCGGACCACTGGGTAAAAGCGGATAGTGGTGACGAGAAAAGTAATCCCGCATTCTTTCAAATGGGCTCGGATGTGAGTGTCACAAGCCCACTCGAGTTGGGCCAGATGGTCAATGATGACCAGTTGTGGCTCGGCACCCTGGGCGTGATCAAAGGCGGTGACCTGCCCAGCGAAGACGGGGTTTATTACGCCGGTTTCCGCCTGAAGGAGCCGGGAGACAGTGCCTTCGAATCCGATTTTTTATACGGCTGGCTGCAGTACGAGATCGGCTCCGTCACTCTGCTGAGTGCGACGCTGGAGACGACACTCAACGAAGGTATTGAAGTAGGCCGGACCGTTCCTGTACCTGCCTCTCTGGCACTGATGGTAGCTGGCCTCGCCGGCCTTACCACCATACGCCGTCGGCGCAAAGCAGCTGCATGACGCGACCGGCAGGACTTCAGTGCCTGCTGGTCAACTTTGAAGGAGCCGACTGGGACTCGCTGCATCGATTGGTGGACGCAGGATCGCTCCCTCACCTGGATTCGCTGATCACCCGGGGTTGTCTGGGCACACTGCAAGCGCCAACCCCTCTGATTTCGCCCATGCTCTGGAATACCATGGTGACGGGCCAGCCCGCCTCACGCCACGGCATTGCGGCAGTAACCAACCAGCACGGCCTTTTCACCAGCCCCCTGGACAGGCAATGCCCAACGATTTGGGAGATTGCCCAGGCTTCCTCCCTGGACTCCAGCGTTGTCGGCGGCTGGGCTACCCACGGAATGATAGAGGGCGACAGCCGGATCGTCTCAGAGTTTTTCGGATCACCTAAATTCACCTCATCCCCGGAACGCCTGGCACAGGCCTTATGCCCATCATCGCTGAGCGAGCAACTGGGTGAGGCATGGATACGCCCCGATGAAATCGACAGTGACACTATCGAGTGGTTTATTCCGAACTGGAGAGAGGTGGACCAGGAGGTAGATCCCCGGCTGGCACTGCTGGCAGACGCGCTGGCACTGACGCTGTCCCGAAACAACGCCGCAATCGCGTTACTGGAAGAGGATACGATGGCGTTTTCGCTGGTGAACTATCCCTTACTAGACTTGCTGGGTCACACGTTTCAGCCATGTTCAGCTCAACTGGAGGGCGTAAGCCAACAGGATATAGAGCGCTACGGCGAGGTTATGGATAAGGGCTGGGTTTTACAGGATATGCTGCTCGGCCGACTGCTTGAAACCATTGGGCCCGATACCAGCGTAATGCTTACCTCGGCCTGGGGCCTGAATTCGTCTCGTGAGGGCATGACCGCCAAAGGTTGGCTAAGGGGCGGCCCGGAGTCCCACCGCCGCAGCGCCGGTTGGATCCTGACCGGCGGCTCCACGCTGCACGAGGATGCCTTATTGCAGGGTGCGAATATTTACGATGTTGTGCCCACGTTACTGGCTTTGCTCGGCTTGCCCGGAGCATCGAACATGCAGGGGCGGGTCCTGGCTGAGGCATTCCGCATTGGGCCGCAAAAGACGCTTATTGCCGATTGGCAGGAAATCGTGCAGCCACCAGCAGCCAATTCTGATGCTGCGGTTGAACTGGAGCGCGAGCAACTTTTGCAGCATTTCCAGCGCTTGGGGCAGGCACCGGGCAACACCGAAGCCCCCGATAAAAACCCGGGAAGACCCGAGGACTGGCACTGGAATATGGCCCGTGCCTACATTCAGAACAGCGAACACCTGGGTGCCCTGCCCCTACTTGAAGAACTCGCCCAGCAACACCCGGAAAATATTCTGTATATGGTTGAGTTAATCGAGTGCCAACTGCACCTCGGGCTGGTACAAGAGGCGCGGGAATGGATTCAGGATATTCTCGATAGCGCTCCCGAGAGTGCCCTTGCATACCTGGCGATTGCGCGCATCGAGCAGGCCGCAGGCCGCTACCAGGAAAGCCTGAAATATCTTGAGCAGGCGCGTGCGGCTGGCCAGTCAGGCTCCCTGTTGCAGTCGCTGTTTGGCCTGTCTTACATGCGTCTGGCGCGATGGAGTGAAGCGTTGGATGCCTTCGAGGCCGCTCTGGCGAATGCGCCCAATAATCCCAAGGCATTGCTGGGGCGCTGCCGGGCGCTGCTTGGCCTGCGCCGTTTTGGCGAAGTTGTCAGTGCCGCCCTGGACCTGATCGAGCAGAACTACCAGAACCCGCTGGCCCACTACCTGCTAGCCCTGGCCCTGCTGAACGAAGGCCGCACACGAGAGGCGATCGTCAGTTTTAGCGCCTGTGCTGCCCTGGCCCCCCGGTGGAAAGCACCGCAGCAATACCTGCTGCGCATCAAACGAGAAATCGGTGCCCCCAAACAAGAGCTGGAGCCGCACAGGCTGGCCCTGGCGGCCACTGAGCCGCAATCACATGATGTGACAAAAATACGTTCGGATGCTGCCCAACGCGAAACCGACCGACTCGAAGAACGGCGGCGCTTAAGACAACAGCAGCAGCCTGATTTGCGCAACTCTATACCTTCGCGACATGGCCGCACGCCCGACAGAGCCCTGAACCTGACCCTCGTGACCAGCCTTCCCGGAGGTGGAGCCGCCGCCGTTATGAAAATGCTGGGCGCAGGCGACTTCGATCTGCTACTGAATGATTCCGGCGGCTATGACTGGCCACGCCTGCAGGATTTACCCATTGATCCCCGCGTACTGGATGCCGCAGAGGACAAAATACTCTACATGCCGTCTGCCCTGCTCGCCTACCTGCCCCGCCTGCACCATTACAAGATCGTTTTTGTGGATCGTGATATCGATAAGATCGCAGATACCCAGCAGCGTCAACTTGCGGGAACAGCACCACCTGCGGTTCATCAACGGGACTTGAACACATTACTCAACAAGCATCGCAATGGTGCATTATCAGCCGCGAGACTTTCCCCCAACGTGGATTTACTGCGCGTGGAGTTCAATGCCCTGCTCGACAACCCGGAAGTGGAAGCCCGGCGAATTTGCGAGTTTCTTGACCACAGGCAGCTACCGCAAAGTTCAACTATGAGTGCTGCTATCAGGTAGTAGCCAGCTCACTTCTGTAGGTGGAGGTCCTCCACGGACCACGTGTCGGCTACCGTCGGATCTTCCGGGTAACCCAGTACTGCCAGCAGTGAACCCGCTATCTTTTCCGCCTGCCTCTTTTGCACCCGACTCAACTCTTCGCGCCAGCCTCCCCAAACTCCACGGTGCGTATGATTCGGTTGCTGTGCGGAAATCTCTCCAAAACTGCTTGCTGCCACTACCGCCTCGATCCCTGCCGCATCCAGCGCGACACCCAGGAAGTCCGCCAACTGACGGACCTGGCCCGGCAGGTCTGCTACCAGCGCCTCGTAAAAAACTATCCGCATATTGCTTTTTGCCAGATTGACCAGATGGCCTTCCACATGCTCGACCCAGCGTTGCATAAAGCCCGAGAAGTGATACTCGAGGTACGACGCCGGATCTTTAAATCCAGGCGGGCGATGCAGACGATTGAAGTCAGTAAAGGCAAAGCGCGCCATGGACAGGGCCGCATCCCGGGGATCGCGCACGATATACATTCCATGTGAAAACAGACTGTAGACCTCGGCTGAGGCGGAATTCCACGGAGAATGGCTCGCCACCTGCGTAGTCTGTTCGATATATTCACGCATATCCCGGATTGGCCAGCGGAATACGTCAAGAATCGTGTAATAGCAGCGCTGTGGCTGGATGACAATGAAATCGGATTCCGCAACGCCATGTATCCCCAGATCCTTTTTAGCAAGCACACGGCTAATTTCCTGACGCGATATATACTGTTCCACCGGCATATTTGCAGCCGTTAACAGATTCCGTATCAGGTAAAAAAGCCAGACATTGCCGCTGCGTGGCACGCCGTTTTGAAGAATGTGTGGGCTGGACAAGGCTACCTCTCAATTTTTCCCGCTAGGGCCGGGCGCTGGTGCCAATAGAGAATATAGAGACAAGCTGTCAATTACACGGTGCCAGGCGCTGTTTTTTGCTCCTGATGAGGTTGTCGTCCGAGGGGCCCCGCCCTTTCCCGCTTTTGCACCAGCTCAAGCCATGCCCGTGACAATGATGTTACACAACGTAACCTTTTAGTGTGCCCTGCCCCGGCGCCTATTGCAGACATATGCTGCTATGTGTGGTGTATATGTCGGTATTTTGTAGAAAATAACTTGCATCTTCCCGCAATTACGTGAATATTAGTAGCACTACGAGGTAACGCGAGCTGCAGTACGGCTCGTCCGCCAAGACCGCTGCCCCCCGCTTCGTGCGTCCGGCCAGTCGAGTCCGCGCAAGGCACTGGCCTTGCGCACTAAAATCAGGAGGGGCAAATAGCCCAAAAATTATGACAAGCATGCGATTGCCATTGCTGGCAGGTTTGCTTCTACCGTTACTGACAGGCCTGGTCGGGTGTGGCTCAGACCAATCAGTCACCCCGCCCCCAACGAAGTCGGTGGGAGTCTATATGATCGAGGCACAGCCATTGACGCTGACTGTTGATCTGCCCGGGCGGACTGTGGCCTATCGCCTTGCGGAAGTGCGCCCCCAGGTGGATGGGATTCTGCAGCAGCGTTTGTTTGAGGAGGGGGCGGAGGTGACCGCCGGACAGCAGCTTTATCAGATTGATGACGACAAATACCGGGCCAATTATGGGCGCGCCCAGGCCTATCTGCACAACACGGCGGTGCAGCTGAAGCGCTACCGTGACCTGCTGCCAACAGGGGCAGTGAGCAAACAGCTATACGATAACGCGGAAGCCGACTGGAAACTGGCGAAAGCCGAAGCCGAATTGGCACGGATTGATCTGGACCACACGCAAGTGATGGCGCCGGTAACCGGCCGCATCGGTCGCTCTGAAGTCTCCGAGGGCGCGCTGGTCAATCAGGGTCAGCTGACACCGCTGGCGACCATCCAACAAATCGATCCCATCTATGTCGATATCAACCAACCGGCGGTGGAACTGCTCCGCCTGCGGGAGGCAGTGGACGCCAGGCAGCTCGATGGCGAAGCCAGCGCAGACGTAGAATTGGTGATGGAAAACGGGCGCATTTTTGAACACACAGGCACGCTGCGTTTCTCTGAGGTGAGTGTCGATAAAAGTACAGGGTCTGTTACCCTGCGGGCGATTGTCCCCAACCCCGACAATAAATTGCTGCCGGGCATGTTTGTTCACGCCCGCCTCAAGCAAGGCCGCAAAGACAAGGCGATTCTGGTACCCCAGCAGGCTGTGCAGCGGGACGCTACAGGCCAACCCTCGGTCTGGGTGATCAATGAGGTAAATACCGTCAACCGCCGATCCATTAAAACCGACCGCACCGTGGGCAATATGTGGCTGGTCCGCGAGGGGCTGCAATCCGGTGAAAGCGTAATCACCGAGGGCTTGCAGCAACTGCGACACGGCATGACGGTTGAGCCAGTTCCCGCCAGCAATGTGCATCCCCTGCTGGACTTCAAAGTGGCCGGGCTAGGGAACTAGTAACAGAATCCATGTCGAATTTCTTTATTGATCGCCCGGTCTTTGCCTGGGTATTGGCAATTGTGGTGATGCTCGCCGGCGGACTCGCCATACTGAGTCTGCCGATCAGCCATTACCCCAATGTAGCCCCACCTGCCATTTCCGTCAGCGTTACCTATCCCGGTGCCTCGGCGCAAACCGTCCAGGACACGGTCGTACAGGTGATTGAACAGCAGATGAACGGGCTGGGCGGTCTCCGCTACCTGTCGTCCACCAGTGAAGCAGACGGCTCCATGAGCGTCATCCTCACCTTCGAGCAGGGCACCGACCCGGACATTGCTCAGGTGCAGGTGCAGAATAAGCTGCAGCTCGCCTACCCACTGCTCCCCGAAGAGGTGCAGCGTCAGGGTCTTCGGGTAGCCAAGTACCAACGTAACTACATGCTGGTGATGGCGCTGATCGACGAGAGCGGCAGCCTGGATAACTTCGATCTCGGCAACTACATCGCCTCGAACCTGCAGGACCCCATCTCGCGGGTTGACGGGGTTGGCGACTTCCTGCTGTTTGGCTCCCAGTACGCCATGCGAATCTGGCTGGACCCGGGCAAATTGTACAGTTATCAACTCACACCTTCCGACGTGGCCGATGCGGTGCGTGCGCAAAACGTGCAGATCTCCGCGGGGCAGTTGGGCGGGCTGCCGGCGCGCGACGGGGTGCAACTGAATGCCACGGTGACCGGCAAGACGCGCCTGCAGACACCCGAGGAATTCAGGCAGATACTGCTCAAGGTTCACCCCGACGGATCCCAGGTACGGCTTGAGAATGTGGCCGAGGTGGAACTGGCCAGTGAGAACTTTTCGATCGCGGCCCAGTACAACGGCAAGCCCGCTGCAGCCATTGCCCTGCGCCTCGCCTCCGGCAGCAACCTGCTGGATACCGTGGAGCGGGTGAAAGGCCTGATTGACGAGCTCTCGGTCTTCTTTCCCGAAGGAGTAAAGGCGGTATATCCGCTGGAGACCGCGCCTGTGGTCGCCGCCTCCATCGATTCAGTGATCGAAACGCTGCTTGAAGCCATCCTGCTCGTCTTCCTGGTGATCTACCTGTTCCTGCAGAATCTGCGCGCCACCCTGATACCCACCCTGGCCGTACCGGTGGTATTGCTGGGAACGTTTGGCGTGCTGTACCTGTTCGGCTACAGCATCAACGTACTGACCATGTACGCCATGGTACTGGCCATCGGATTGCTGGTGGACGATGCCATAGTCGTTGTTGAAAACGTCGAGCGGGTAATGACCGAAGAGGGGCTATCGTCCCTGGAGGCCACGCGAAAATCCATGGGGCAGATCCAGAGCGCACTGGTTGGCATAGGCCTGGTGTTGTCGGCGGTGTTCGTACCCATGGCCCTGTTCGGCGGTTCCGCTGGTGTAATCTATCGGCAGTTCTCCATTACCATCGTGGCAGCTATGGTGTTGTCGGTACTCGTTGCATTGGTGTTCACACCCGTGCTCTGCGTCCAACTGTTGAAGCCAACACCCGATGGTCACACAGTGAGGCGCGGCTTTTTCGGTTGGTTCAATCGCAGCTTCGAACGCGGCTCACGCGCTTACCAGGGCGGTGTGCTGTCGATTCTGCAACGGCCCCGGCGTTACCTGACACTGTTTGCCGCACTCGTCGCGGGGTTGGCTTATCTGTTTTCCACGCTGCCTTCGGCCTATCTTGCGGACGAGGACCAGGGCCTGATGTTTGTCTCCGTGCAACTGCCCACCAATGGCACTGCCCAGCGCACCGAAGCGGTGCTGGACGAGGTGCGAGAGCATTTGCTGGGAGCGGAAGCGGGGCTCACGGAGTCTGTGCTGACGGTCAGCGGCTTCAATTTCTTTGGTCGCGGCCAGAGCCAGGGTTTTCTGTTCGTCAAGCTGAAGCCCTGGGAGGAGCGCGAGGGAGAATCGACGGATATTTTCAGCCTCGCCCAACGTCTACAGGGCGAGTCCTCGCGCTTTCGCGATGCAAACCTGATATTCGGTATCCCTCCGGCAATTATGGAAATGGGCACGGGCCGGGGTGTCAGTGCGTTTCTGCAGGATTTCGGTGGCATGGGTCACGAGGCACTGATGCACGGGCTGGATGAGTTTCTGGCGAAGTTACAGGCCGACCCTCGCATCATGATGGCCAACCATGCGGGCATGCCCGATACGCCCCAATACCAGATTGTCATCGACGATGAAAAAGCATCGGCGTTTCAGGTCAGTATCGGCGACGTCAATGCGACCATGACCGCCGCCTGGGGTTCGCTCTACGTAAACGATTTTATTGACCAGGGACGCGTCAAGCGCGTGTATTTACAGGGCAACCGCGATTCGCGCCTGGCACCTGGAGATTTCAGTAAATGGTATGTGCGCAACCGTATCGGGGACATGGTGCCTTTCGCCGCCTTCAGTCAGGGCCTCTGGGGATTCGGGCCGGGCAAGCTGGAGCGCTACAATGGCGTGGCCGCCGCGGAGATTCAGGCTGTCCCGGCGGAGGGCTTCAGCACCGGGGACGTGATGGACGCCTTTGTAGATGCGGCGCAGGTGTTGCCCGCGGGGCTGGATATCAACTACACCGGTATATCTTATGAGGAACGTAAAAGCGGCTCGCTGGCGTTTCTGCTGTACGGCCTGTCACTACTGGTGGTATTCCTGTGCCTGGCGGCACTGTACGAGAGCTGGTCAGTGCCCTTTGCGGTGATGCTGGTGGTGCCACTGGGCGTGCTGGGAGCTGTAACCGCCACACTGCTGCGGGGCCAGAGCAACGACATTTTCTTTCAGGTCGGCTTGCTCACCACTATTGGCCTGGCCGCGAAAAATGCCATCCTGATTGTCGAGTTCGCCAAGGCCCGTTACGAGGCAGACGGTGTGTCGCTGCGCGAGGCCGCACTGGAAGCGGCGCGGCTTCGATTGCGGCCAATCATCATGACATCTCTGGCGTTTACCTTCGGCGTGCTACCTATGGCGCTGGCCTCGGGCGCAGGACAGGGTAGCCAGCACGCCATCGGCACCGCAGTCGTGGGTGGCATGCTGGGCGCCACCTTTCTGGCGATATTCTTCATCCCGCTATTCTACGTGTGGGTGAGCGGCTGGGGTAAACCCGCGGAAAAACCGACAGACACTTAAGGGCAGTCCCGCGGCAGCGAACCCGCTGTGATATACGCCAGGTCCTGTTCGTTGGTCAGGCCATTGAGGTCAAAGTCGTACCAACTGGACATACCAAACAGTTCCTGCCAGTACTCCAGTTGTTCTATATCGAGATCATCAATAACACCGTCCAGGTTGCCGTCGCCAACACAGGGAACGTTCGAATCCAGCAAATCCTCCAGCGCGGTCGACAGGTTGGCAAAGTTTTCTTCCTCAGAGGGCGTAAGCTCGCGACCAGAAGCCAGCAGGTCAGAATCCTCGTTGTCCAGTTTTGGCGGCACGTTTTCATCAATGCGATAGAACTCGGTAACCGTTGCTGTACTGCAGGCATTGGCCTGCACGTCCCAGTCAGTCGATGTGGCCTGTACCAATTTGTAATCGGCATTGCGCATCGCCAACTGCGAACTGGGCTGTACGCTATAAGGATTCGAATTATTCGCTATCAGGTATTCATTCACCGCGCAGCAGCTCGATTGCGGCGCGCCAACTCCCACGCCTGCTGGGTTGGAACCATCGGGCTCGCCCCACCAGACACCGCCCTCGGAATTGCACAAGCTTTGCTCGGCAAACAGTTGTATACAGGTCTCAGTGGAACCGCCTGATGGCAGCGCACAGGGTGGAACTTCATAGCCTACCGGCTGCAGATTTCCCTGCAGCTGGGCGAAATTGGTTTCCCGGATAGGCTGTTGTGCAGCATTCTCGAGATAGGGCAGCATGGTAACTGAATCCAGTTGCCGGGACGCGGGGACTACATCGTAGACATCAACCCCGGCTATCTCGCCAAACAACTGGAACACATCGGCAATATTGATCATCGCCGCCACATCTCGCCCCGGCTCCTTGACCATGGACCCGGTCACAATGAGCGGTGTCCATACCCCGGTCTGGTAGACCGAACCCTTGGAGCGCACCGGATTAAACGGGCTCTTCACAACGGGCGCATAGGTTCCGTTGTCACCGAGCACCACAATCATGGTATTGGCATGCTCCGGTGTTAACTGCAGAGTGCCGTTTTCGATCGTAGCTATGCCCGTCTCGAGCAGCACACGACCGATCTCTGCATCCATCGACTCGATCATCTGGTTACTGAGAACACGCTGATCGTCCTCGGCTGCACAATCGGAATCCCCTGTCGGCACAGAATCTGGCGCCAGCAGTGACGTCGGTGGCTGCTGGAATGGCGAGTGAGCGGAGGAAAACGACACTGTGGCCATCCATGGAACGTCGGCAGACTGGCTGTTGATCCAGTCGATGGCCCAGTCGCTCTCGATGATCGAGCGATAGGCACGGGCGGCACCGGAAGGGTCTTCCGGTGGATACACCTCATAAGAACCGTCGGGCTGATTCACCACCAGCTCGCCGACGTAATAGCCATTTTGCAAGGTAAAATCGACGTAGTCGGGCGCCGCCCCGCTGCCGCACGCCGCGTCCGGCACGAACACGCCGCCACGCTCCAGGCAGCTGCGCCCGGGTGTAGGTGCCTGTACATTGGCGACGATCTCTTCACAGGAATCATTGGTGAAATAACAGGCACCCGCATCTGCACCGTTTGCAGATGCACTGCCCGGCACAAAACCACAGGCGTAACTGACCCCGGGGGCTGCGACACCGCCTGCTGTCGTGTCGATAGGGAACGGTGCACCCTCCTGCCAGCCTTTAAAGAAATCCCATCCCAGCTGATGCACGGCAGTGTAGCCCAGCGGGTTATTGTCACTACCGGTCTGGTTCACATTCGAGCCGGTCAGATGGAACTTGCCGAACAGGGCGCTTTGATAACCGCTCTCGCGCAGAATCACAGGAGTCGTACTTTCATAGGGTGAGACTTGCGAGTTGGCCAGATCGACAGAAAGAATCGCATCGGTGACATTGGTGCGAAGCGGGTAACGGCCCTCAAATACCAGCGCCCTGCTGGGTGAACACTCGGGCATTGCCCACATATTGCGAAAGCTTACGCCAGCTTCTGCTATGGCATTGACGTTGGGTGTCTGCGGCGGGGTTTCTCCACCGTATCCGAAGGACTGCATCTGGTCGATGCCGACATCATCGAGGATGAAAAAAAGAATATTGGGCGGATTGTCCTGCGGCTCGGGCTCGGGCTCGGGATTGTCACTACCGCTATTGTTGTCACAGCCGTTAAGCAAGCCGCACATTACGACTGCAAATATCAGGTTCACTGTATATCGCATTTTTTCCGTCCCTGCAAAAATGTGTCTCACCGCGAGGATTGGGTGACCAATATTTACCAACAACTTGTGACTCGCCCAGCCCTGCTGATTCAGTATGAACTGAACAATCACCGGTAGCTCTGCCAGTATACTGACTGAGAGCCGGCATTGCTCATTACTTCCACTTTTTAGCGGCTGCCACAACCACCATGGCTATTGCATACTTTTTAAACTGTAACACCCTCGCTACGCAGGATATCCAACACCGGCTGTAACTGGGTTTCATAGCGCTGCCAGCGCCCCACCGAACGGCTGTGAGCCGGCTCGCGCACCTGCACGGCGCTGGCGGTACTCACCGCAGTTGCCTGGCTGTGGAACTCCATACAAGCGTCTTCCCAGGGCAGCTCAAGGTACGCCAGGATTCGGCGGGCATTATCCTCGAGGTTCACCACCACGTCCTCGTATTGCACATCGAGGAAGCGGCCGGGAAAACGTTCCCTCCACATCGCCATCAGTCGATAGTAGCGCACGAAGTGGCGGGCCATTTCCTCCAGGTTGTAAGAATGAGGATAGGCGTCGGCAAACAATTGCTTGAACACCGAAAAGCACGCATCACGCGGATCGCGCACCAGATGAATGATTTTCGCCCGGGGAAACGCCGCGAGGATGTGCGGCAGGAACAGGTAGTTGTAGGGCAGTTTGTCGACGAAGCGCGGCAGGGTTCCTCGCAGCCGAGTGGTGCGCAGCAGGTACTCGTCACCCAGCACCCGTGGATTCACTTCCCGTGCCTGAGTAAACAGCTCCGGTGAGAATCGCTCCTGGCGATCGTAGCGGGTGAGGCGGCGAATGCAGTTGCCAAACTGCTGTAACTCCCCCGCCGAGTGTACGCTGGAATGCGCGGTGACAATGCGCTCCACCAGCGTAGTGCCGGTGCGGGGCTGGCCGATAATGAATATAGGCGAAGAATCATCGTTACCCGGGCTGCGGCTGGTCAGCCACTCGCGCGTATAGAGCTTGCCCAGTGTGTCAAAGGTGTCGCTTTCGAGTTGCTCGTCAAACTCCAGGGTGGCGCGCCGCGCCCGGGCGCCCCGTGTAAACGCATCGAAGGCGGGCTGCCACTCTTGCAGGTCCTCGTATTCCTTTCCCATGGCGTAGTGCAGGAACGCCAGGGCTCGCCGCGGCAGGGGCCGCCCTTTCAGCAGCGCCTGCATTTCCTCCAGGTGCTGGTGGTCGGGCGCCTTTTCCAGACTGGCCACCAACCAGTGGGCCTGAGCGTGACCGCGACCCAACTCGAGTGCGGCTGCCAGTTCCTGCTCTGCCAGCGCCGTCTCCCCGAGGTAAATCAGATTATTGGCGTAGTTGATACGCAGGGCGGAATTGTCCGGCTGGCCTGCAGCGGCGCGCCGGTACCAATCATCCGCCGTGCGGTGTTCACCCAGCAGGGTGTAGGTGGTGCCTATGACGTCCAGCACCTGGGGAATATCGTTGGCCTCATATTTCACCGCGTTGGCCAGAGCGACGTCAGCGCGGTTAACTTGCCCGCCCTCCGCCAGCAGCTTGGCCAGGTGGGCCCAGGCGGCAGCGTGGCCGGGTTCGATCTGTGTAACGGCAGCGAATGCAGCCTGTGCAGTGCGGCGGTCATCGGTGGCCAGACCTATCAGGCCCACGAGAAAGTGCGCGGGAGCGAGTTCCGGCTGCTGCTCCAGTACCAGTTTGCAACAGGTGGAGGCCTCGTTGAACTGGCCAGCCGATAGAGCCCGGAAACCCCGGGCCATAAGTTCGCGAATATTTGGCGGAGGACCCTTGGGCCGGTAGCTGCTCATCGGTACAGTGACATCCTGTGAGGTATAGTGTGGAGGTGCAATCAATGTCGCCCGGCGAGACACGCCTGCTCGGGGGCAACCCTATCACTACCGCGCGGGCCGCTCAACGCGAAGACCGCCGCGCTATCCCCTTAGGGGTATTCAAAGACACCTGTCTTGATGGAAAGATGGGGCTCTTCCCTATACTAACTACAGCAGCGACGGAACAGAGTTCATGACTAAATCCTATGCCCGACTGATCGCCCCCCTAGCCCTCGCCTGCGCCCTTTGGGGATGCCAGGACAAGCCTGAAGCCACCACGCCAGCCATAACAGCTGCGGCGACGCCGGCGGCGGAGCGGGTGTTCCTCAACGGCGCCATCTACACCGCAGATGCGCAACAAAGCTCAGCTACGGCGATGGCGATTAGCGGCGACCAGGTCGTCTTTGTCGGCGATGACGCCGCCGCCGCAAGCTGGGTGGGCGAGGACACCGTCGTCACCGACCTCCTGGGCAAGCGCGTGTTACCCGGTCTGCACGATGCGCATGTGCACCCGGTTGGCGTGATCGAGGTGGACGACTGCAACCTGGACAATGAGCCGGTCGACCTTGGCGAACTGGCGGCCTTCGCCAGCGCCTGCCTGGAGCATCTGGAAATACCCCCGGGTGAGTGGCTACTCGTCAAGCAGTGGAACTTCGCCCAGAACAACAAGCCAGCGGGTGAGTTGACCACCCTGCGCCAGGCCCTGGATGCCGCATCCACTGAGCATCCCATTCTGCTGGGGGGCAGCGACGGCCACCACAATGCGACCAATAGCATGGGCCTGGCCCGCGCCACCAACGATGTTGGCGAGCAGGTGGGACTGAGCGCCGCCAGCCTCGCCAGTGAGTTCAGCGACTTCGCGCCCTTCGTCGGCCTGGATGCCAGCGGCGAGCCCAATGGCGAGGTACACGAGGACACACCCAAGCTGTTGGGCGCCGGCCACGCCATACTGGGCAATGTGGAGGGCCTGGTAGCAGAGGCAGGACAAATTCCCGTGCGCTTTAACAGTCTGGGTATCACCTCCATCCTGGATGCCGCCTACAACCCCGAAATAGCTCCCCTTTATGACACGCTGGTAGCGCAGCACGCGCTCACTCTGCGGGTTAACCTGGCCCAGCACTTCGATCCCAACGACTTCAAGTCGGCAGGCACTGTGGATATGGATGCCATCATCACAGAGGCGCAGGCAACCCGGGAAAAATACCGCGACGTCCCCAACATCACCGCGGACAAGCTCAAGTTCTTCGTAGACGGAGTGATTGAGGGCAACCCACTGTCCACCCCGCCTACCCTGCCCAATGCCGCACAGTTACAGGATTACTACCAGCCGCGCTTCGGCCTTGACGCACAGAGCGGTGATGTCACCTTTACCGGCTATGTGGATCCCGCCAGCGACGCCTGCCAGCCCGCTACTGCGCTGGGCATCGCCGGTCTGAGCCGCGATCAGATCGACAACTTTGTCGCCGCCAACGGCTTCCATCCCGCCCAGTGTCTGCGCACTAACGGCGTACTGATGCAGCCTGTGGATACCGTTCATCGCTTTGTCGCCGCAGCCGCAGCCAATGGTTTCGGCGTGCATCTGCACGCCATCGGCGACCGGGCCGTGCGCACCGCCATTGACGCCATCGCCGCCGTGACGACGGGCGAACCCGTTACCAACCGCCACAGTATTGCCCACGCCCAGTTAGTACACCCTGACGATATTGCGCGCATTGCCGCCCTGCGCATTCCGGTGGCCTTTACCTACGCCTGGGCGGTGCGCGACTACTGGTACGATGCCACAGTGATCCCCTTCGTCGATAAAGTCAGTTCACTGGAGGATATGTACAACCCCGAAAACTACTACATAAAACAGGCCTACCCCGCCCGCTCCATCTTGGACGCGGGTGGTGTACCGGCGGGTGGTTCCGATGCTCCGGTGGATACCGCAGACCCCCGGCCCTTCCACAATATCGAGAAGGCGGTGACCCGCGACGAGGGTGAGGGCCCCCTGGATGCGAGCGAGGGACTGGAAATTCTCGATGCCATCGATGCCTACACCATCAGTAGCGCAAGGCTGATGCAGCAGGAGACGATCACCGGCTCACTGGAGCCCGGCAAGAAAGCCGACTTTATCATCCTGGATCGGGACATCATCAATCTGGCTGCCAGTGGCGAGATCGACAAAGTCTCTGAAACCCGAGTGCTGGAAACCTGGTTCGACGGGCAGTTGGTTTATAGCAAGCCCTGAGGGGCTGCCCGCCCGGTAGCCGCCGCCACAGCGGTATCTGGTAGACAAAAAAAACCCCGCGGCGTGAGCAGCGGGGTTTTTTTGTGTTTGCAATAAAGCGGCGAATCAATCGAAGTTCATACCCAGCTTGACGCCAAAGGTGCGCGGCTGGTTGGGCCCGAACTGGTACTGAGGAAACACCCCGTCGCCGTTGCCGCCGCCATCGAAGTAATATTCATCGGTGGCGTTTTCAACATACGCGGAAATCGACCAGTGGTCGATACGGTAACCGATGCTCATATTGAGTTCGCCCCAACCGTCGATCGTGCTGCTGTCCGGCTCCCAGCCGCCATACTGCTTGGTCTGGAAGTGGTAGCCCATCAGGCCAAACAATTCGCCGTCCGCCAGGGGGTAGTCGCCGTTTAGCACAACATGACCGGAGAATTCCGGCGCCCAGGGAATTTGCTGGCCCTCGCAGTCGGTGGTGCCACTGCAGAGTTTCTCCAGCTCGTTCGCCTCACTGTCGAACCAGGCAAAACCGACATTCAGATTGAAGTAGGGGCCAACGGCCTGCATCACCGAACCCTCGAAGCCCCAGCCGTCCACCTTGCCCACGTTATCGGCATAAAACAGCGAGCCGTCGTAGTAAGTGGCCTGCAAGTCCTTGTACTGGTAGTAAAAAGCGTTCGCAGTCACCTGAGTGGCGCCGTCAAACAGGGTGCCCTTGTAGCCCAGCTCATAGGAGGTGGAGGTTTCAGGGTCAAAGGAGGCCGGCTTGTAGTCACCCGGCGTGGCCTCCGTAAAGCCGTACACGGCTGGCGGCGTCACCCCGAAGCTGTTGAAACCACCCGCCTTGTAACCCGCGGTCACACTGCCGAATAACAGGGTGTCCTCATTGGGGTGGTAGTTCACGATAAGCCTTGGAGTGAACTTGTCCCAATCCTGCTTATCACTCAGGGCACCCTCGGGGGTGGAGAAACCCAGGGCCGCACGGTTGCCCAGTACCGGGCTCTGACTGGGATACACCAGGTTGGAGAATTTCTTTTCGTCGTAGGTATAGCGCACACCCGCGCTCACATCCCAGTACTCGTTGAAATCATAGCCCAGGTCCAGATAAGCGGCGTAGCCCTGATACTTGCCATGCGCGCGGTTGCTGTCGTTCAGAAGGCCACTGGGACTGCCCTGCCAATCGACAGTGCCAAAGTAATCGAGGAAGTACTGCACGTACTCGCCATCCGGCGCGTACTCGGCGTAATCCTTGTAATAGGCAAAGAGGTCAGCGCAGCTGCTGTCCTCACCTGTCCAATAGACCGAGCACCAGACATCCTCTGCCATTTCCTGCTGGAACGTCGCGTGAACATCCTCCTTGTAGTAAGACACACCGGCATACCAGTTCAACGGCCCGTCGCTGTTTGACACCAGCCGCAGCTCCTGCTCGAAGTAATCGCCCTCCTGGTCCTGGGCGTAGCTGTTGAGAACGACAGGCAGTCCATCAAAGTCCTCGGCGTAGTTGAAGGTATGGTCCTTGTAACCGGTCAGCGAGGTAAAGGTAGCGAAGCCCAGGTCGTAATCGACCTGCAGGCCGGTACTGTAGATTTCACCGTTGTCGCGGTTTCCAAGGCTCATATCCGCGTTGATGTCGTAGTCCCCGGCCGGATAGCCCAGGTCGCCGTAAATATCACTGAGATGCGCGTAGCCCTCGCCCTTGCCTGTGGGTACATAGATCGAGCCGGACAGGTTGCGGTTCTCGTACTCCAGCATCAGATTGACCGTCAGGCGGTCAGTTTCGTACAGGGTGGAGAGCCGCAGGCCATCCTTGTTGTGCTCGATGTAGTCGTTGCTGGTGAGCCCGGGGTAGGCATTGTCGACATAGCCGTTTTGCTCGGAGTGATAGGCAGCCAGACGAAATGCCAGATTGTCGTTGACCGGCACATTGATGGCACCCTCACCGATCAGGCGATCGCGCTCGCCCACATCGACCTCGGCATAGCCGTTCACGCCATCCAGGCTGGGTTTGGTAGTCTGGATGTTCATGGCCCCGGAGATGGCGCCTCGACCGAACAGGAACCCCTGCGGCCCGCGCAGCACTTCGGCTCGCTCAACATCGTACAGGCTGGTCACGGCTGAGCCGTTGCGCCCCTGGTACAAGCCATTCTTGTACAGACCGATGGAGGGATCACCACCGATACCAAAATCGTTGGTGAGAATTCCCCTGACACTGACAAAATCGATGAAGCTATCCTGTGAGTTGCCGGTCACACCCGGCGTATAACTTATCAGGTCCTTGATATCGTCGAGATTGGCCTCGCGAATCAACTTGCCTGAAACGGCAGAGATCGCCAGCGGCACATCCATTACCGATTCCGAGCGCTTGGTGGCGGTAACGATCACCTCTTCCAGCACCTGGCCCAGAACAGAGCCGGGTAGCGTGGTCGCTACTACTGCGGCAGATACCGCTACCGCCAGCCTTTTCCTGGAATTCTTCAAGACTTTCCCCCTCGCCAACGGAATACCGTGTCGCGACATACATTTACCCCCAAATATTTGAATTGCTTGTGAACGACCCCCTGCCCACAAATCACCAATGACCGTAGCGAACTATCGACCGCTAGCATATAACACTAAAGTGTAGGCAAGCCTCCGTCGCCTGGCCGGCCCCCGGCAACAAATTGACTAACGGGGCAGCCCCAGCGCGCGATTAACCAATCCCCGACTTGAACAGACCACCACGACCAGCGGGCTCCCGCTCCATCCCCCAGCTAGCATACAGAATACAAATATGAGCCGAAATCAAAATGTCATTAGCAGAAACACTATACTAGATATAAATACTGCTTTAAATACATATAGTTATGATACAAACGACTACCGAACAGACCAGATATAAGGCGAGTACTAAGATGAGGAAATGCGTCATATCATAAATGCTGAACGAGACCTATGACGTATTCAAATCAATAAAGTATCCACGAGGTTTACCATGGCCAAACAGTTGCAGGACAAAGTCGCCATTGTCACCGGCGGCGCATCGGGTATCGGCAAGGCAACCGTTGAGCTATTTGTCGAGGAGGGCGCAAAAGTCGTTATCGCCGACATTCAGGAAGACAAGGGTCAGCAGGTCGCCGAAAAGCTGGGCAGCAATGTAGAGTTCAAAAAAACCGATGTGTCCGATGCCGCAAGTGTTGAAGAACTGGTCGATTTTGTAGTCCGCCACTTTGGCGGCCTGCACGTGATGTTCAACAATGCCGGTGTGGTCGGATCGGACGGTGTCAACGTGTACTGTGAAAACGATTTCAGCAATTTTAATAAGGTCATGTCCGTAGACCTGCTGGGCCCCATGCTCGGCGCAAAGTACGCGGCAAGACATATGTCGCAACACGGTGGCGGCTCAATTCTCACCACCGCATCCATTGCAGCAAGTTGCGCCGGTTACAGCTTGCCGGAATATCGTGCAGCAAAAGCTGGAATAGTCGCATTATCAAAGTCGTTGGCGATTGAATTTGCCGAGTACAACGTGCGCGTCAATACCATTTCCCCCGGCGCGATTCCCACCGAGATATTCACAGAACCGTCGGCGAGATTAGGCATTCCTCCGGAGATGGTCGAAAAGGTGGTGGCGGCGTCCATTGACGCGTTAATGGACTGGCAGGCCCTCAAGCGCCCCGGACAACCGCGCGACATAGCCGAAGCGGCATTGTTTCTGGCGAGTGACCGCTCTGCATTTATCACCGGCATCGATCTTGTGGTGGATGGCGGAGCATCACTACCAGACAAAGTTAACCGCGCCGCTATACTCGACAGAACGGTCGCCGAGCTATTGGCACAAGCGCAATAGGCAGACTCGCGGCAGACGTGATGAGCCAGGCAAGCGCTGGCAAGCAGTTGATACGACGAGAGAACCGTAAATCCGTAGAGGTCAGGACTAGATGAAATTCAAGAACAAGGTCGCTCTGGTAACTGGCGCCAGTCGTGGCATAGGTGCTGCCATCGCTCAGGCTCTGGCGCTGGAGGGGTGCCACATTGCCTGTGCCGACCGCGCCACCAGAAGCACTCAACAAGACATTCCGGGTACTCTGGAGGAGACTGTAGAAAAAGCCCAGGCGCTGGGTGTTGAAGCACTGGCAATTCCAACCAATCTGGCACATGCAGATCAGGTACAAGCGATGGTCGAGAGTGCAAACTCGCATTTTGGTGGTATCGATATTCTCATCAACAACGCCGCCATCAATTTTATGGGGGATATGTTTATCGACCTCAAGCGGCATGACCTTATTATGGCCGTGAATCTACAAGCGCCGCTGATTGCGATAAGAGATTGTGTCCCTGTATTTCGCCAGAGGGGTGCCGGACAGGTGATTAATATTTCCTCGGTGGCTGCGCTCTACCCCCAAGCTGGGCAAATGTCCTATGGTATTTCCAAGGCGGGCCTGGAGCGCCTGACCGTTGACGTGGCGAATCAACTCCAGGGTGACAATATTTCAGTCAATTGCTTTCGCATTGACATGCCGGTGGCCTCCGAAGGGTTCGTGGCTAACACGCCCGGACTTCCGCGTGACAATTGGGAACCCTGCGCAGTGGTCGCAGAAGGTATCCTCTGGTCGCTTCTTCAACCCGTTGAATTTTCTGGCCAGCTAATGAGTATGAACAAGCTGCGCCACTCGGAGGGAATTATGACTTCCAGGGCAAAAAAGGCGTTCTCCGGAAAAGTACCCACCTCACTAGTAAGCGGCCTTCTCGATCGTCAAAACACGATACAGTGGAACGGGTAGAAAACTGTAGAATCACCCCCGACTACAACGAAAAAACACCATAGATATACGGCATCGATACAGCTATGTAAGCGGCGCATTCGAATATAAACAGGAGCCGAATTAGTGTCACAACTGAAGCAAAAATTTGATGAAGCACTGGCGTCATTGCTTGCCCCGGGTGCACCATTTGAATTGATTGATAGTCCGCAGACGGGGACTGGCTGCAAACAATACAAAAATGCACCGCAAAACATGGTCGAACTTCTTGCTCCGGCCAGGGCGCACGGCGACAGGGAATTTCTGCTGTACGAGGGCGAACGATGGAGCTTTGCCAAAATACTGCAACAGGCTGCGTCCGTTGGCTATCAGTTACTGCATAAACACGGTATTCAGAAGGGCGACCGGGTGGCAATCGCCATGCGAAATTATCCCGAATGGATGGCCGTCTATATGGGCATCACCTGCGTGGGTGCAGTGGCAGTGCCGCTGAATGCCTGGGGAATGGAAGATGATTTAGTGCACGGATTAAAAGACTCCGATTCAAAATTGCTATTCTGTGATCAGCGCCGCTACGACATGTTGAAGAATCGTTGTGCGCAAATGGATATCACGCCGGTAGTGGTTCGCGCAAAAGCCGACATCCACAACGACGCCTACACCTACGAGGCGCTTATTGCCGATGTCCCGGATGTCAACATGCCCGAGGTGGCGATTTCTGGTGATGACGAAGCGATGATCATGTACACATCGGGCACCACAGGCATACCGAAAGGAGCCCTGAGCACACATCGCGCTATTTGTCAGGCTGTTTACAGCATTGAATGTGTTAGCACCACGATGGCCATTAACAATCAGGCCAAGCTGGCCACAATTGCCGCAAAAGGTTTTCAGCCCTGCGGCCTGATGGCGGTACCGTTATTTCATGTCGGTGGGTGCCACAACACATTCCTGATGAACATACGCTCCGGGCTTCGCATAATCATGATGTATAAATGGGATGCCGACAAAGCCCTGGATTTTGTAGAGCAGGAAAATGTCACCTTTCTTGGGGGCACACCCCCGCAGATCCTCCAGTTCTTCGATTCCCCGCGTATTGCCACATCAAACATCAGTTCTCTGGCGGGTATCGGAGTGGGTGGCGCGGCAACCCCTCCCAGAGTGCTCAGCTTACTGCAGGAACACATCCCCCATCACATTCTGAGCACAGGATGGGCGATGACCGAGACCAATTCCATTGGTGTCTATGTTAGTGGTGAGGCATTCCAGGTGCCGAGTGGCAGCTCGGGGTTGCCTCATCCTATTGTGGAATTGAGTATTCGCGACGATCAAGGCGTAAAGCTTCCGCAGGGAAGTAAAGGTGTAATCTGGGTTCGCAGTGTTGCCCAGATCAAAAAGTACTGGAACAGGCCTGAAGCCAATGCCAGGGAATTCTACGACGGTTGGTTTAACAGTGGAGATATTGGTCATCTTGATGCTGAGGGTTTTCTGTATCTATCGGATAGAGCGAAAGACGTTATTATTCGCGGGGGGGAAAACATTTACCCGGTAGAAATTGAAAACCGCCTGCTGGAACATCCAGACATTGAGGAAAGTGCTGTATTTGGTTTGCCACACGAACTGATGGGTGAAGAGGTGGCGGTATTGGTGGTAGGCAAACAAGGTGCCAACCTGAATGAAGCAATAATTAGCAACTATGCAAAGGAGCATCTATCGGCCTACAAGGTGCCCACTCGAATATATTTTTCCGCTGAGCCCCTGCCCCGCAATGCCACCAATAAAATTACGAAAAATGTGATCAGGAAACAGTTCGAGTAAACAGCACGCATCCAACCTGGGCGGGGCTAAGCAGCGCTTATGTCCCGACTATCTTATAGAGCTGAATATTGGGACAAATGCCGATAGAGATATTGAAAAGTTTGGAGTATATTCTGCTTCAAATTTTGCCGGTTATTTGCGTACAGAAGCCAGGATAGAAGGGGCAAACGAATAGCCGGAAAGCCCTGACAGACAGAGGCATTTTTCGTGGCAGCAAGCAATGAAGACGGGGGTGTATCAAAGGTGGGTTTTTTAGCTCGTTTTTTCATCGTCTGTCTGGTCTTGGGCGGCGTAGCTGCATGTAATTCAGGCTCCAATGGCTGCACAGATCATTACTGGGTAGCGCCAAATGGCAGCGATTCTGCAAAGGGAAGTAAAAGTGCACCGTTTCTAACGCTGGAACGCGCTCGCGATGTCATCCGCACAATTGACGCACGTGTCGCCTGCACTATTAAAGTCAATATCAGAGGTGGAACCTATCGCCTGAGCGCTCCGCTTATTCTGGATTCGCGCGATTCCGGGCATAGTAACGCACCGATTATTTATCAGGCGGCAGCTGGGGAAACACCCGTTATATCCGGTGCGCGGGCGGTTAAAAACTGGACCTTGTACGACCCCGGGCTGAATATTTGGCAAGCTCAGGTAACGGTCGATACCGAGACCATGCCTCGGCAACTCTATGTCAACGAATTACGGGCCACCCGCGCACGAACGCCCGACTTTCCAAACTATTACATCCCCACCGCCACCGGTTTCACCTATCTCTACCTGTTTGGTTCTGACCCTCAGTTCCCACCCGTCTGGAATAACCCCGGGGATGTGGAGGCGGTCACAGCAACCCAGTGGAAGATGATGCGATGTCCAGTTGAGCAAGTGATTAACTCCACCGATCTGATCATGCAAAACCCTTGCTGGAACAATACCAATGTTTATCCCGAACCATGGAATTTTCACCTCTTAAGCTGGCTTGAAAATGCTTACGAATTTCTCGACGAACCAGGCGAGTGGTATTTGGATTCGGGCACAAAAACGCTCTATTATATTCCGCGTAGCGGAGAAGATATGGTTGCGGCCAATGTAGAATTACCCGTACTGGAGACACTTATCCGGGGACAAGGCACAGCAGCAGCACCCGTGGAGTATATTGAGTTTAAAGGGCTTACATTTAGCTACGCCACCTGGTTTGGGCCAAGCACTGCCAATGGATATGCGCTAGATCAAAGTGGTTTTCATCTTGTGGGGCCAGATCACCAACCCAACATCATCGGGCATGACCCCGATGTGGTTCGCACCCCGGGTAACGTAAGTTTCATATACGCCCAGAATATTACATTTGATGGAAATTCTTTTAGCCATCTTGGCGCGGCAGCGCTGGACTTTGGAACGGGCAGCCAGAACGTTCAGATCAGAAATAATATTATTAGCGATATATCATCGACAGGAATTCAGCTTGGAGGTGTGGCTGCTGAAGATCACCATCCAACGTCGCCCGCACACCTCACACATGACAATACAATTTCAAATAATCTTGTCGAATACACGGGGCGGGAATTCTACGATGCCCCTGGAATTTATATCGGCTTTACCACCCGGAGCCTGGTGGAGCACAACGACATTCAACATGTACCCTGGTCGGGAATCGCTATTGGATGGGGCTGGGGCTTACTGGATCCAGGCGGTTTTGCTGGCCTTCCGAAAGCGACGCCTTACGAATGGGGTGTCTTTGATACCCCGTCTGCGGCGCATGAGAACCGCATCGTTCACAATCACATTCAATACTATTTGGAAAAGCTATGGGACGGCGGTGCCATTTACAGCACAGGCTTTCAAGGAACATCACTTGAGGATGGTCAATTCATCGGCTGGAATGTTGCGGAGCATAAACGCAGTCTTGCAGGAGGAAATACGTTTTATACCGATGGCGGGAGCCGCTATATCACGCTTCATCAAAATGTCTCTTTGGATAATCCAGCTGGCTACATGGATTTCGGGCCCTGCTTAAAAGGTTCTTCGTTTGAACTTCTCTGCCTCCTGACAGACGTCCTGACATACGGTACCGACATGGGGGGTTGCGTGCCTTTTGGCGATCTGGTTTTTGAAGAAAATTATCTCCGCGACCCGGTAAATTTCTACAACATCTGTAGCAACCCCTATTTCCCGGATGCACCCATCGATACCTCTTTCATTGGCAATACGAAGGTATCCAATCGCAGTGAAGTTCCTGCATCAATTCTGGATTCTGCGGGCAGGCAATACTGACAAAGAAGCAGACCTACTAAAAATTGCACAGGAACCTCGGTATAATGAGGCATTCATATTGAGGGCCGCCAAAGAGTGAGCGATGCGATGACAAAGTTAAGCTGCCTATGGGATGGCGCGGCAGAATTGGGCGAAGGTGTGTTCTGGCATGCACCGGAGCAGGCCGTTTACTGGGTGGATATCTTTCAGTCGAATTTGCATCGTTTACACAGCAACGGCAGCACTCAGTCCTGGCACTTTCCCGGACAGATCAGCGCAGCGGTCCCTTGCGATAGTGGGGGCCTGATGGCCACTTTCGAAAATGGGCTTTCGCATCTGGACCTGGAGACTGCCACGGTTACGCCGCTGGTAACGCTCGAGTCCGAGCTACCTGACAATCGCTTCAACGACGGCTGTAGTGATACTCGTGGGCAGTTCTGGTTTTGCAGCATGGACATCAAGCAACAAGACCCCAGCGGCCGTTTCTATCGCCTGGACCGCAGCGGCGAAATACATCATCTACCATCGTTTGGCCAGATCAGTGTCACTAACGGTCCCGCCTTCAGCACCGACGGACAATGGGTTTACTTCACCGATACGCTTGAGAAAAAAGTGTATCGCGCCGAACTGGATGATACCGGCGTGCCTGGCAGCCCGGCGCTTTACATCGATTTCGTTGAAGAGGAAGGGTTTCCCGACGGTATGTGCACCGATACCAATGGTGGGCTGTGGGTATGTCATTTTGCCGGCGGCCGCGTTACACGTTTTTACGACGGCAAGGTCGATCGTTTTATTGAAATGCCCGTACCCAATATCACCAAGTGTGCCTTTGGTGGCGCGAATATGAGCACCTTGTATATCAGCACCGCGACTACCGCACTCGATGACGAACAGCGTAAGGCATACCCCCTTGCGGGTGGCCTGTTTGCGATCGACCTGCCGTTTCAGGGTGTTGGTATGGGCGCGGTCTCGCGGCCTGTCGTTGGCTAAGCGCGTTTAAGCTACTTTAGCCCGCTGTGTGTATGCGCCT
>TARA_R110001592_G_scaffold359340_4_pt1 | contig 54446 bp, 49 predicted proteins | sample TARA_R110001592 | Tara Oceans TARA_R110001592 (sample SAMEA4398387) | marine metagenome | biome: Polar Biome; feature: [SRF] surface water layer (ENVO:00010504); material: water (ENVO:00002006), including particulate matter (ENVO:01000060) such as... | depth 5 m | reverse complement strand
ATTTATTTGATAGAGGCTTTTTTTTTACCCGCCTTTTTCTCAAATCTTCCTTTCAAATGTCTGTCATCTCTAGTTGAAATAGCCTCTATCTGTCATCGGATAAAACCTTTATTTATGACGTTAAGTTTAGGTTTTAGTAAACAGGTATAATTGCTAGTCAACTCTCGTTGTTAGAATATTGTAGCTCAAATGAAATTGTGGCAATTATATTCAGGAGATAATAACAGAAGACTTTAAGATAATAATTACCTTTTTTTATTCTCTTGTCATCTAATGGCTACATTATACTTTGATGTCTGTTCTAAACTTTACATTTTTCAATACAAATTGGCTGTTTACATTAGCTATCATATCAAGTTTAGATAATTTATTCATGATAAAATCCTGGTAAGTATTCATATTAGCTGTTATTACCTTTAACAAGAAGTCATAATTTCCAGAAACTGAATAGCACTCTAATATCTCATCCATACTTCGAACTTGTTGTTCAAAATTGATCAAAGCTTCTGTTTTGTGTTTTTCTACTCTTACTGTGCAATAACTAATAAGCGATTTATCTACTAGATCGGGATTAATAAGCGCAACATACTTTCTTATAACGCCAGCCTTCTCTAACTTTTTTATTCTTTCATGTATAGGGGCAATGGTTAAATTTAATTTTTCTGCTAGCTCTTTGATAGGACGTTTGCTATTTTCTTGTAGCATGTTTACTAGTTTCTTATCTGTTTCGTCTAGTTTCATTTCAATAAAAATTTCGGTTTTCTTCTTTTTCGTACTGTTAATTCAATACTTTAATATGGGTATATGAAATATATCAATTAATATTATTGAATTATTGATTATTGATGATTAATATTTTAGTTGATTGTAATTTTGACGAAAATATTTTAGGAATGGATTCGGTAGATGTTAGATTGCGTAAAGAGTTAGAAAGATTGACAGAAAAGCATAAGGCTTATTTAGGATATCCTTTAGCCAAGGATTTTACATATCAAGCTTTAGCTCCGTTTTTGGATTTGCAAATCAACAATGTAGGAGACCCTTATACACCTTCCAGTTTAGGTATTGATACAAAAGAAATAGAACAAGAAGTGTTGGATTTTTTTAAAGGTTTATTGCGTGCTAAAAGCGATAAAACTTGGGGATATGTAACCAATGGTGGTAGTGAAGGAAATTTATACGGATTGTATTTGGCTAAGGAAGCATTTCCAAAAGGCATGTTCTATTATTCAGAATCAACGCACTATAGTGTAAAGAAAAATTTGCATCTCTTAGGCGTTCAAAATATTGTTATACGTGCTCAAGATAATGGTGAAATAGATTATACTGATTTAGAAGAGACGTTATTTACTCGTAGAAACAGACCAGCTATTTTCTTATTAAATGTTGGAACGACTATGAAAGAAGCGATTGATGATTTATCTAAAATTAAAGCCATCATCAAAAAATTTGCCATTAAAGATTATTATATACACTGTGATGCTGCTTTGGTAGGAGCAATGGCTCCATTTCATTCTCCACGTCCAGCATTCGATTTTCAGGATGGTATCGATAGTATTTCTATATCAGGTCATAAATTTATTGGTTCACCAGTGCCTTGTGGAGTGGTTTTATGTAAAAAAGAACACAGTGATAGAGTGGCAAAATCGATTTCGTATGTAGGTACTAAGGATACTACCATAACAGGTTCTAGAAATGGTTTGACCCCTTTAATTTTATGGTATGCACTAAAAACACTACGCATATCAGGACTTAGAAATCGCTACAATGATTGCTTAGATTTAGCTATATACGCTGAAAAAAGCATGAATGAAATTGGCGTTAAAGCTTGGCGTAATCCAAATGCTGTTACTGTCGTATTTGATCAACCTTCCGATGCTTTATGTCAGAAATATCAATTAGCAGTAGAAGATGGAATAGTACATATTTTATGTATGCCAGGCATTGATAAGCTTCAAATAGATGGTTTAATTGACGATTTGAAAAACGATGTAAGAGATGTTATTTCTATTTCAGATAAGGCACTATATCAAGAAAATGAAGATTTACTAGCCGCTTTTGCTTAAAACTAAAAAACCGTTATTAATTGACAACAAGAATCAGGTGTATAGTCAATTAATAACGGTTAATAATATATTTAGCAACAACTTGCAGGATTGCTACCGTCTAAAGAACTTGTAAAAGGAATATTGCCACCACAACCTTCGAAAATTCCGTAGTGAGTACTCCAATCGCCGTAGAAATCAAAAAACTTATGGTAACGGGTGTCGTGGAGCATTTTATAAGAATTTCCACATACGCTCATTACTTTCCCTTTAGGGAAAATATGGTGTTCATCCATTTTAAATGACATTGGCATTTCTGGTACGCCTCCTTTATAACGAATGGCTTGTCCATAATCTTCACAATCGCTTTCTAGGCCATCAATTTTGAACAATCGGTAAGTAACGGAGTAAAATTTAATGTCACCTAGTTTCGCTTCTAACTCCTCGTTTTCAACTGTAATTGGTTTGTCTTCAAATGAGCGAGGGTCAGTAAACCCAGCGTTTTTAGCAACACGTAAGAAATCGTTCCAATACAATGCACCACTCAAGCATTCGCCCCAAAGTACTTTATCGTTTTGTAATTCTTGAGATATTCTTCTATCAGAATACACATCCGAGAAATACATTTCGCCACCCGGCTTAAGTAAACGGTAAGCATCTTTCAATACCTTTAATTTATCTGTAGCTAAGTTGATAACACAATTGCTGATGATCAAGTCGTAGGACTCATCTTCGAGATTCAATTCGTCAAGCTTCTCGATGTTGCCTTTTAAAAATTCAACATTGGCTTTATTATAGCCAAATTTCTCTGTATGGTAATCGATGTGCTTTTTTGCAACATTAATTTGTTTGTCGGTCATATCCACACCGGTTACAAAACCGTTTTCACCAACCAATTTGCTGGCAATGAAACAATCGCGGCCACTTCCTGAACCTAAATCTAAAATGCGGAGACCTTTAACTTCCGAAGGGATGGTTAATCCACAGCCGTAATACTTGTCTTTCACTTCATCGGCAACTTGGTTAAGAGCCTCTAGTATATGCTTGGGAGGTTTTGTAAGAGTACAGCACGCGTTGGTTTTTAGATCATCAGAATGATCCAATGCTTCGCCATAATATTCTTGTACTTCTTGGTGAATATCTTTGCTCATATATAGTTTTGTATAGAATTTTAAGCTCTATGCTTAATCTCTTAGTTATCGATTACTTTTATACGAATTTAGAAGAAAACAAGTTTCACAAGCCACTATGAATATAGATACTGAAAAAGAATCGCATTACAACAATCTTGAAAATCAATCGACTATGGAATTGATTAAAAACATCAACAATGAAGATAGAAAAGTTGCTGACGTTATAGCGGATGAATTGAGTGCAATAGAATCTCTTATTGATGTATGTGTGGATAGATTATCTACCGGTGGTAGATTGTTTTATATAGGTGCGGGAACAAGTGGCCGATTGGGCATATTGGATGCTAGTGAATGTCCACCTACCTTTGGAGTTTCACACGATATGGTTATAGGCATTATAGCTGGAGGCGATTCCGCAATTCGCAAAGCGGTTGAAGGGGCTGAGGATTCATTTTCTCAAGCATGGGAAGATCTTAAAGCATATAATGTAACAGAAAAAGATGTGGTAGTTGGTATTGCTGCAAGCGGTAGAACACCTTATGTTATTGGAGGTTTAGTCGCGTGCAATGAAAATGGAATAGCAACAGGCTGTATTGTATGCAGTAATGGAAGTAAGATAGCTGAAGTGGCTAAATATCCAATAGAACTGATAGTTGGCCCAGAGTTTTTAACCGGATCTACTCGTATGAAATCAGGAACGGCTCAAAAAATGGCACTTAACATGATTACAACCGCATCTATGATTAAACTCGGGAAAGTTAAAGGTAATAGAATGGTGGACATGCAATTGAGTAATGAGAAGTTGGTGATTAGAGGAACCAATATGATAGTAGATGCTTGTGGTGTAACTGCCGAAGAGGCTAAAAAATACTTGCTTGATAAAGGCTCTGTAAGAGCGGCAATAGAAAGCATAAAAAAAGGGAGTTAAACAACTCCCTTTTTTATTAAATAATGTTCTTAGGTATTAGTTTGAAGCTTCACCTTTAGCTCTTTGGTCTTTTTGCATTGGGTTTTCACCTCCATATACATTACCACCTTTTCTTTCGCGTTTTTTGTACACATCAAATCTAGATGGTTCAACACGTGTAGGCCAAGAGTTATTGCTGATATCTGTATCTGCAGTTTGTAGTCTAGGGTCAAGAACAATTCTCAATGCTGGAGCATCAGTTACAAAAACTTTGGTAACTGTTTCTGTATCTTTTTTCCAGATTTCAGCAGGAATGTGTTGTGTTACAACATGTCCATTTTCTAAGGTAAATTCAACGATAAGTGGCATTGGTATTCCTCCAATGTTTTTGAAAGTTACTTCGTAGTAGTTTTTATCTGAGTTATAAGCTTCTTTTTCTAATTCAGTAAAGTCTTTCGCTTTTTCATTGTATTCATCGATATCCATTTGGTATGGTGTATGACGCTCCCAAGTGGTGTAGAAATCGTTCAATTTTGGATCCTTTTCAATGTATGTCTTTGGTACATCGGTTTGGTTGCGTTCCTTGTTGATGCGCATTGGTTGTTCATCTTCTAAACGTTTCTTTTCAGCCATTTCAATCTCAGGATTTTGAGTATTTACTTTGAACCATTTGATGTCTTGCATTGCAATATCTACATGGTCGGTAGTAAAGAACCAAGATCTCCAGAACCAGTCTAAATCAACTCCTGAAGCATCTTCCATTGTTCTGAAGAAATCTGCTGGCATTGGTTGTTTGAACATCCATCTTTGTGCATAGGTTTTGAAAGCATGATCAAAAAGCTCACGTCCCATAACGGTTTCGCGAAGAATGTTCAATGCTGTAGCTGGTTTACCGTACGCATTGTTTCCAAATTGCCAAATACTTTCAGAGTTGGTCATGATTGGCGATATTTTAGATTTATCTCCTTTCATGTAGTTAACAATGTTGCGTGCAGGTCCACGTCTTGAAGGGTATTCTCTATCCAATTCTTGTTCGGTAAGGAATTGTAAGAAAGTGTTCAAACCTTCGTCCATCCAAGTCCATTGTCTTTCGTCAGAGTTTACAATCATAGGAAAAAAGTTGTGTCCTACTTCGTGTATGATAACTCCAATCATTCCGTATTTCAATCTTTCAGGATAGGTACCATCTTTTTCTGGTCGTCCGTAATTGAAACAAATCATTGGGTACTCCATACCAATACGATCTGCATGTACAGAGATGGCGACTGGATAAGGATAATCGAATGTGTGTTTTGAATACGTTTTTAATGTGTGAGCAACAACTTTAGTAGAATATTGTTCCCATAATGGATTGCCTTCTTTTGGGTAGTACGACATAGCCATAACGGTACGGTTACCGAATTTAACAGCCATTGCGTCCCAAATGAATTTACGTGAAGTAGCAAAGGCAAAATCACGAACGTTGTCGGCATGGAATTTCCATGTTTTTGTTCCTTTAGCTTTCGACTTTTCTGTTTTTTCAGCTTCTTCTTGCGTTACAATAATAACCGGTTCTTCGGTTGAGTTTTGAGCTTTAGCCCATCTACTGCGTTGTGCAGAAGTAAGAATTTGTGATGCGTTTTGTAATGTACCTGTAGAAGCAACAACGTGATCTGAAGGAACTGTAATTTCTACATCGTAATCGCCAAAAGTAAGAGTGAACTCACCATTGCCTAAAAACTGCTTGTTTTGCCAACCATCTACATCGTTGTAAGCACACATACGTGGGTAGAATTGGGCTATAGTGTACAAAGCATTCTCGTTTTCTTCGAAGAATTCGTAACCAGAGCGACCACCAATTTTCATACGGTCGTTGATGTTGTACCACCATTTAACTTTAAAGCTGAACGATTGACCTGGAGCTAAATTTTTAGCCAAATCTACACGCATCATGGTTTTGTTTATGGTGTGAGAAAGCTTGCTACCATTGGTGTTGGTTACAGCATCTATGTTAAATCCACCATCAAAAGGATTTTCGAAGTTGTGAAGATCTTCAGGAGTTTTGAAACTAGAAACAGATTTCTCTGTTATTTTATAAGTATCCGAAGTTTTAGCTCTTACATTTTGGTCTAATTGCAACCAAAGATATTCTAGAGCGTCAGGAGAATTGTTGATATAAGTAATTGTTTCTTCTCCGTACAAGCGATGCTTGTCTTCTTCTAAACGAACCGATATTTTATAGTCAGCCCTGTTTTGGTAATATTTATGACCTGGTGCACCGGCAGCGTTTCTGTAAACATTAGGAGTAGGTAAATCTTGTCCTAATTGTCTGAATTTGTTTGTGTTAACGTTGTCTTGCGCTATAGCTGATAAAGCCATACCTATTGAAAACGCAACAGAAAATATTTTTCTTAACATTACTTAATTTTAGAATGATGCAAGTTATTAATGAATTGGCGTAATAACCAAACCGCACATGTATTAAATGACAGAATGCAATCATCATTAGGATTACATTTGTATCATGTTTTTGGGTCTTATATTAAGTTTTTCAATGTTCTTCCACGATTTTCACTTCACTTTTACTGTGTTGGATTATGCTGCAGAAGAAAAAATAGTAAAGTGTTCGCAAAAAGTATTTTACGATGACTTGGAGAAAGCAGTAATTGCCCATTTGGGGTATGATATTCGATTAGATTCTGTTATCAATACTCCAGGCGATACCGTATTGTATCACTATTTCGAGAGCGTATTCGAATTGAATTCGAAAAAAGCCATGGAACCTATTTGGATTGGAAGCGAATTGCAAGGTGCCGATTTGGTGTGGCTGTACGTTCAGTACGAGGCTAAGAAATTGCCTAAAGAATTGAACATTAGTTCAAGTTTATTTACAGAATTGTACGATGACCAAGCCAATATTATTTTGTTGAAAAACATGGATTACAACGACGATAGGTTGCATTTAGATAATACAGAGCAAAGCGCAAAACTGACAAGAAATTGACAAAAAAAGAAAAAGCCAATTGGGTTGTAGAGCAGTTGGAAGGTTACTATCCAGAAACGCCTGTACCATTAGACCATACCAGTTCGTATACCTTACTTATAGCTGTTTTGCTAAGTGCACAATGCACCGATGAGCGCGTAAATAGAATTACCCCAGCATTATTTGCTAAGGCCGATACACCAGAAAAGATGATTCAACTAAGCGTTGAAGAAATTCGAGAAATCATCAAACCTTGTGGATTGTCGCCTAGAAAATCGAAAGCCATTTTTGATTTATCACACATTTTACTGAATGAACACAATGGCGAAGTGCCTCAATCTTTTGAAGCTTTGGAAATGCTTCCAGGGGTAGGGCATAAAACGGCCTCTGTGGTCATGGCTCAAGCATTTGGGGTGCCAGCATTTCCAGTTGATACACACATTCATAGATTGATGTATCGATGGGGATTGACAACAGGGAAAAATGTTGTGAAAACTGAAGAAGATGCAAAAAAAATATTCCCAAAAGAATTGTGGAACAAGCTGCACCTTCAAATTATATTTTACGGTCGAGAATATTGTAAAGCAAGAGGGCACCAAAAAAATCAGTGCCCTATTTGTAATGAAATTGGTCGTAAGACCTTAGATTAATTTAGCGAGTAAACAATAGGCTGTTTCAATAAAGCCGATTGGTGCGTTCCAACACTTTTGGAGTAATTCACAAGAAATTGAAGCGATTTTTCTGACACGCTAACGGGTGTTTTGGTTGCGCAAGTACTATTTTGCGACTTTGAGAAAGTAGAATTTATCATAGGCTTTATTGCGATTTGAAATTAATAACGCCTAAAATTTCTCTTTATTATTAATCCAAAACAATCGATTTTTCTGTCATGATTTTTCGCAGGTTTATCAATGCATAACGCATACGACCTAAAGCAGTATTGATACTGACGTCGGTGTTTTCTGATATTTCTTTGAAACTCAAATCTTGAAAGTGACGCATGTATACAACCTGGCGTTGTTCTTCAGGTAAATATTCAAGCAAATTGATGAGTTCTTTTTCGATTTCGTCTTTTATCATCAAATCTTCTACGTTTTCGTCATCGTTTTGAATGATTTGAAACAAATCAAAATCGTCTTCAGCTCCACCTATGTTGGGCGAAATGGTTTGATTTTTCTTTTCTCTACGGAAATGATCGATCACTAAATTGTGTGCAATTCGCAATACCCAGGGTAAAAATTTTCCTTCTTCATTGTATCGTCCACCTTTTAAAGTGTTGATGACTTTTAGGAAAGTTTCTTGAAATAGATCTTCGGCCAATTCTTGCTTGTTGACCATAAAAAATATTTTGCTGAATATTTTTTGTTGATGACGTCTAAGCAGGGCTTCAAAAGCGTTTTCGTTACCGTTTAAATATTGTGATACTAATTCCTGATCGGATATATTGGATAGGCGCATACTCTTTCTGTTTTAAGGTGATGAATAATTTCAGAGTAGAGTTTTATCGTATTGCGTCCTGGTTTTGGTTGTATGTGCTGTAAATGTAAATAATAATTTTAGGTAGCTACTAGAAATAGTATACAACACTTGTTAAAACAATTTAAAATAACGATTATTCACCAAGCGTTTTTTAACTGAAACAATAGCATTAAATTTGGAGCTTAGTCTTATTTCTATTATGGCAAAACCCACGCATATTCTAGTACGTAACGCAAATGAACACAATCTAAAAAACGTTACGGTAGAAATTCCTCGAAACAAGTTGGTTGTTGTTACAGGTGTAAGTGGGTCGGGAAAATCTTCTTTGGCATTTGATACAATTTATGCTGAAGGGCAAAGGCGTTATGTGGAGAGTCTGTCATCATATGCCCGACAATTCATGGGGAAATTGGATAAACCTAAAGTAGAAGAAATAATAGGTTTATCGCCTTCAATTGCAATAGAGCAAAAAGTAAGCAGTAGAAATTCACGCTCTACTGTTGGTACTGCCACAGAAATATACGATTACTTAAAATTATTATACGCCCGAATTGGGGTTACTTATTCGCCAATTTCTGGCGAGGTTGTAAAAAAACACACCGTAAGCTTAGTCGTAGATTATATACTTTCTCAAGTAGGTAAAAGAACCTTGGTTTTAGTTGATATTGAAGAAAAGTGGGAAGTATCTCGCCAGATTGAAATATTGGAACAACAAGGATTCACACGATTGTATGACGGTAAAAAATTCATTCGTTTAGAAGATGCTAAAAGCCTAAAATCTTTAAAAGGACTGTCGCTTTTAATCGATCGCTTTGCTGTAGAAAAAGCAGAAGACGAAGATATTTCAAGAATAGCAGATTCTGTATCCACTGCCTTTTTTGAAGGTGCAGGAACACTACAAATAGAAGTTGTAGATGGAGACGCTCATCATCGTGAAAGTTTTTCCAATCGTTTCGAGTTGGACGGAATGTCGTTTATAGAGCCTACTGAGCACCTTTTTTCATTCAATAACCCTTTGGGTGCTTGTAAAACCTGCGATGGATTTGGGTCGGTAATAGGTGTTGATCCTGATTTGGTAATCCCCGATTTGAGTAAGTCTATTTACGATGGCGCAATAGCTTGTTGGCGGGGTGAAAAAATGAGCTGGTACTTGGATGAATTTATTAAGAATGCTCATAAAGTAGATTTTGACATACACAAACCTGTTTCAGATTTAAGCAAATCAGAAATGGATATCCTCTGGAAAGGAGGGAAAGGCTTTTCTGGATTGAATGATTTCTTTGCGGAGTTAGAAAGAAGCACGCATAAAATTCAATACAGAGTACTATTGTCTCGCTACCGAGGCAAAACACATTGTAATTCTTGTTTTGGAACACGTTTGGCAAAAGAAAGTCAGTATGTGAAAATTGGCGGTAAAAACCTGAGCGAATTGGTTTTGTTGTCTATTGATAAACTGCATGCCTTTTTTGTCGATTTAAAGCTAAACGATCACGACACAAAAGTTGCTGAACGTATTTTGGATGAGGTTACTAGCCGATTGGGCTTTTTACAAGATGTAGGCTTGGGGTATTTAACTCTAAATCGTGCGGCCAATACACTGTCAGGTGGAGAAAGCCAACGAATCAATTTAGCTACTTCTTTGGGCAGTAGTTTAGTGGGCTCGTTGTACGTGTTGGATGAGCCAAGTATTGGTTTGCATTCGCGCGATACCCAGCGATTGATTAAAGTACTGAAATACTTACGCGATTTGGGCAACACCGTGTTGGTGGTTGAACACGATGAAGAAATCATGGAAATTGCCGATGAAATTATCGATATGGGGCCATTGGCAGGCTCGCATGGTGGTAATGTTGTTTTTCAAGGTGATTTTAAAGCCATATTGGGTGATACTAAAAGTCTTACTGGGGCCTATTTAAGTGGGCGCGAGACTATTGCTTCAGAGTTTGACATGTTGGATGACAGTCAAGGGTATTTGGAAATTATCGGTGCGCAAGAAAATAATTTGCAAAAAGTAGATTGTAAATTTCCTATCAATGCTTTGAGTGTTATAACAGGGGTTAGTGGTTCGGGGAAATCTACCTTGGTTAAGAAAATTATATTCCCTGCAGTTCGCCGATTATTGGGCGAAGGTTCCGATTTCCCTGGCAAACATAAAAACGTGAAATTTCCTGAAGGAGCATTTACGCAAATAGAGTTTGTAGATCAAAATCCGATTGGTAAATCATCAAGGAGCAATCCTGTTACATACATCAAAGCCTTCGATGATATTAGAAACCTATACAGTTCTCAAAAACTGAGTAAAGTAAGAGGCTTTAAGCCCATGCATTTTTCATTCAATGTACCAGGTGGACGTTGCGATGAATGCGATGGAGAAGGGCAGGTTACAGTAGAAATGCAATTTATAGCCGACATCAAGTTGAAATGCGAATCGTGTAAGGGACGTCGCTATAAAGAAGAAGTTTTGGATGTAAAGTTTGACGGAAAATCTATTGCCGATTTATTGGAGTTAACAGTAGATGAAGCCATCGAATTTTTCAAAGGACAAAGAGGTACGTTAGAAAATAAAATCGTTGGCAAATTAGAACCTTTAGCCAAAGTAGGATTGGGCTATGTAACGCTAGGGCAAAGTGCATCTACATTAAGTGGTGGAGAAGCACAACGGATAAAACTAGCATCGTTTATTGCTAAAGGCAGTAGTCAAGAAAAATCATTATTCATTTTTGACGAACCTACTACTGGATTGCATTTTGACGACATTAAAAAACTTTTGACATCCATAGAATTATTGATTCAGGATGGACATACTGTATTGGTGATAGAACACAATTTTGAGATTATAAAAAATGCTCAATGGTTGGTAGATCTTGGCCCAGATGGAGGTGAATATGGAGGGAGATTATTGTATCAAGGATTGCCAGAAGGCCTTCGAAAAGTAAAGGAATCGTATACAGCTCAGTTCCTGAAAGGGAAATCGGTAGTTGTTAACTAGCGAAATACCCTGCATAGCCTAGTAGTGTAACTAAGGCTATAGCTCTTATTAATAGAGATTGACGAATCAGATCTTCGTTTTTATGACGGAGATATAGCATTATGACAATACAGATCATTAAAGCGCTACCACCTGCTATAAGTTGATTTATTGCTCCTGGCCATTGCAGAGAATAGAACAATATCCCCATACAGCTAATGGCGCTTGATATAGCGACTAATTTTTTGCTGAAAGGAACTAAAAAATGCCATTTTGGATCTATACCTGGTTTTTTAATTGATGGCATGTTGTGTACATCACCAAAAGCAGAAAAGAAATAGGCAACAGCTAGGATACTGCAAGTTATGATGAGTAAAGTGCCTCTGAATTCAAACTCTGTTAGTTGGTTAATGAGTATTGACGATATAAGTAACCCCAAAAATGGGTATTCGTATTTACTGACTAAACCATTTATTTTTAAAAGCAATTCAGGATTCATGTTGAAAATATAAGGCAAAAAAAAACTCCGCGTGATGCAGAGTTTTTTGAAATATAATTTGATTCGTTATTAGAACGATCTTTTTTCTTTGATACGGGCAGCTTTACCACGTAATTCACGTAGGTAAAAGATTTTACTCTTTCTTACTTTACCAACTTTATTCACATCGATTTTGTCGATGAAAGGAGAGTAAATAGGAATGATACGTTCTACACCGATTCCGTTAGATATTTTTCTAACAGTAAAAGTTTCGCTAACTCCAGATCCTTTTCTTTGTAGCACTACACCTTGGAAAAGCTGAATACGCTCTTTACTTCCTTCTTTAATTTTGTAGTGTACTGTAATGGTATCACCAGCTTTAAAGCTTTTAAGTTCAGGTGCTGGTGTTAATTCGTTCTCAATTTGCTTTATAATGTCCATCTCTACTATAGTTGTTGTAACTAATACTGTCCCCTAAAATTGGTTTGCAATATTACAAATTATTTATTGCCTTGTCTAGTAAAATCATAACTATTTTAAAAGATCAGGTCGAAGTTGTTCTGTACGGCTAAATGCCTGCTCTTCACGCCACTCATTTATTCGTTTATCATCGCCACTCAAAAGTATTTTAGGTACAGCTAGCCCTTCGTAATTTTCTGGTCGGGTATAAACGGGTGGAGCTAAAAGGTTGTCTTGAAAAGAATCGCTTAAAGCAGAAGATTCATCGGACATAGCGCCTGGTATAAGTCGCACAATAGCATCTGTAAGGACTGCTGCGGCAAGTTCTCCTCCGGTGAGAACGTAATCACCAATGGATATTTCTCTTGTAATTAGCGCTTCTCGTACTCTATGATCAATGCCTTTGTAATGACCGCAAAGCATGATGATGTTTTTATGCGAGCTTAATGTGTTGCAGGTTGTTTGTTTTAACGTTTCACCGTCAGGAGTAAGGTAAATTATATCATCGTAATCGCGTTCGCTTTTAAGTTGATTGATGATGGTGAAAATGGGTTCTACTCTTAGCACCATTCCAGCACCACCACCGTATTGATAATCGTCTATCTGATTGTTTTTTCCCAATCCATAGTCTTTTAGATTATGAAATAATATATTTACAACATTACTTTTTACAGCGCGACCAATAATACTTTGGTTAAGAGCCGGAATGATAAGATCTGGTAGTGCTGTAATTATGTCAATTCTCATAGAATTAAAATTTGTTGAATTTGAAAAAACATAGCCTTTTAACCACCCTAGTATTCTTTTTAGGAATTAGTTTCGGAACGTTTGCACAAAGTAAGGACGAATTAAAATTAAAGAGCTTCTTTAATGAAGGAAAATTTGATAAATGCGATCAGCTTTGTGAGAAATTAGAAAAAAAGTCAAAAGGCGATGCTTTAGCTACCGTTCACTTATACAGTGCGCTATCTAATTTAGGAATGGCGAACGATGAGTTTTATACCAATAGTGGACTAAAAAAACCAATTAGAATCGTTTCTGTTCGAATTGGGAAATATCAAAAAATTGCTTCGGATAGTGCCAGAGTAAATAATGCCGAACTAGAAGGAACAGTACTACGTGCCTTGCATAACGTTATTGTAAACAAGTTGGAAGTGAAACAATACAGCGATGCTAAATATTTGGCTGATAAGTTGAGTGCCTATGATTCTACGAACGTTGGAGCAGCTTTGGTTTTGGATTTTATTAATCTGATAGATGGAGGAAAAGCAGAAAATCGCTTTGATGCATTTTACTTAAAAGGACAAGAAGTTCTGCCTCGTCAAAAAATGTTTTTTGTGGATGTAGCTGTTATTTATGCAGCTTGGTTAACCAAAGAAGGTAAAAGTGATTCGGCAGCAGATTTAGCTAATAAAGTAGTAGGTCTTGTTGGCGATAATGAACTTTTAGAGATTTTTAGATAGATTTTATTCAAAATTTGAAAAAAAACATCCTCAAACTTACTTCGTGGTATCACCTCCCATGTCTGTGAAAACAGAATCGACAGGTTCCCATAACTCAATCTTATTTCCATCGTTGTCCATTATATGCACAAACTTTCCGTAGTCGTAAGTTTCAATACTATCTAAAATGGTAGCCCCGTTTTGTTTCAGTTTTCGCACGAGTCCCTCAATATTTTGAACTCTATAATTGATCATAAATTCCTTTTTCGAAGGAGAAAAGTATTCGCTTCCTTTTTTGAACGGACTCCATTGTAAGTAATTTATTTCTTCAGGTCTATGTGCATTTCTAAATTCGAAACTCGATCCCCATTGATTCGTTTCCAGACCTAAATTTTCTGAATACCAATTTTTTGTTTTCTCTGTATCCTCCGAGAAAAAGAATATCCCACCAATTCCAGTAACTTTTGGAATGGTGTCGTTGTTTTCAACGTTTTGCTTATTCGACTTATTTTCTTCAGTCATGGTCTTGGTTTCGGTATTTGAATTGCAGCTAACTGAAACTAATATAAGGATTGATATTGTAATGTATTTCATCATTTTTTTTTCTTGTTAAGCCAGAAGTCACACATAAGGGGTAATAAAGTTAAATCAATAATTACAGCCAATACCAATACGATACTCACTAACAATCCTAAGTAAAATGTGCTGGCAAAGGATGAAAATACCAAAGCAAAGAAACCAGAACACAAAATGATGCTGGTTATAACAATGGCTTTACCGCTGCTTTTGTAACTGTATTTAATGGCTTCATTCAAGCTAGTTCCCGAATCCAATTCTATTTTAAGTCGACTTAAATAATGTATGGTATCGTCTACAGCTATACCAAATGCAATTGTGAAAATTATGGCAGTTGATACCTTAATATCTATCCCTGTTAGGTACATAAATAAGGCTACTCCAAGTAGGGGCAATACGTTCGGTATTATAGAAATCAATAGCATTTTTACGTTCTTGTACAGAATCATCATGATTAGTGAAACTGCTGCTAGAGCTATAAGTAGGCCAAGTATCATTTGTGACGACAAATCTTTGTTGTTTTTATCGATGATAAAAGGCATGCCTGTTTGACTTACTCTTAATAATTTTGAGTCGATGTTTGTACGTAGAAATTCATGCAGTTTTTCAGTTTTTATATTGAATATGTAGCCGCCATAATCGTTTACTCTTCCAAATAATTTTCCTCTTTTACCGTCTTCGGAAATAAGGTTTTGCATTTGTTTGTTTTTCGAAAAACGAGATAGTTTTTTGTATTGCTTATGCAGTACCTTGTTGTCGGTACTTAATGTGTATTCAGAACTTACTCCAAAGTTAGTCGCTCTATTGTATAGCTTATAAACCGTTACAGGACTTATGGTGTTGTCCATTTGGTATTCGCTTTGTATGAATTTTTCTAGTTGAGCTATTTCTCTAACTACTTTAGGATGAAGTAAACCACTATCCGACTCCAGTATGAGGTCGAAAGGCCTAACGCCTCCAAAAACATGATCGATGTATTTGTAATTCAATTTTTGAGGATCGTTTTCCGACCAATCTTCAAGAAGGTAATTGTTTATTTTAAGTTGGCTAAACCCGTATATACCTGCTACAGCAATTAGAGCACTTAAAGCATAGATGGTTTTTTTGTATCGGAAAACATTGTAAAATACTTTGTCTAAAATCGTGTTCCATCGCTGTTTGTTTGTGTTGTTTTTGGCAATAGTGGGTGTTTTGAAAATGAGTAATAACGAAGGGAATAAACTGAACGATAGGATGTATGCTATTCCAACACCGATGGCAGAGTATAAGCCGAACTGTCTTATGGGTTCAATGCCCGATACCAATAGGGTTAAGAAACCTATGGCCGTTGTAATGGATGTCAGAAATGTTGCCTTGCCAATAATTTTTACACTATGTTGTACTGCTTCAACTTTGTTTTTACCTGCTCTTAGTTCGTCTAAATAATGGTTGAGCAGGTGAACAATATCAGATATGCCAACAACAAAAATAATGGTAGGTAAAATAATCGTGAGTACAGAGAGTGTATCGCCAACCATATGAATACCTGCTGTAAGCAAAAGGATGCTGTATACAATAACAAAAAGTGGAATGGCAACAGCCCAAAGCGCTCGGAAAAACAGGAACAAAATTAGCGTGAGCAAAATCAATGAAATAGAAGAAAAAATCATCAATTCATGACTCATTTGACCGATGTAATGTTCTTGTCCATGTACTTTACCCGCCAATCGGATGGTGAATTCTGTACGATATGGCAACAAAACAGTTTCTATTTCATTTAATAAATTGTCTGATTTCTTTTTGCTCAATCCATTAGCGTGATTGACAAGTATGAGTGCGTTTTGGCCGTCTTTGGATATTAAATTTGGTACCAAGAGGGGGTCGGAAACGATGCTGGTTAAAGGCATGTTTGGTTTCAATAACTTTTTAGTGAATTGACCGCCCGAACTTATGATCGGAATTTCGGAACTCGTAGGGCCAACAATTGAATTAACTTGAGGCAAATTGCCTAATCGTTTTTCGATTTCAGATAGGCTGTGGAAAAAAATGGAATCGCTAACAATTGCATCATCACTTTGAATAGCAACAATTAAAAAATCATTATCGCTACCAAATTCTTCTCGATATGCTAAGTACTGGTCAAGGACAGGGTCGTTTTTCGGGAAAAACTTTTCGAAATCGTAATCAATTGTTGTAAGACTTACGTTATATAACGTCGGAACAAGCAACAAAATGTAAAATGCAATGATAATTTTGGCATTCTTAATCGTGAACAATGTATGTGTTCGCATATTCCTCTTAGATGGGTTTATATAAATCGGTATCAATAACGCATTTTAAAACAAAGTTGTTTGCACTGTGTACTTTATTTTTTATGGCACATGGTAATGCGCAAGATAGCAATGCCGTATCTATAAATCCATTGCCGGTAGTTTATTCTACCCCTGAAACAGGTTTCGCTTTTGGAGCATCTGTAATAGCTAGTGCTTATTTGAATTTAGATTCCATCAACAATAGGCAAAGTTCTACGCAGATGGCTTTTGTTTTTACAACCAAAAAACAAATTTTACTATACATCCCTTTCAAAGTATATCTCAATAAATTAAACCAATTTCATGAAGGTGAATTTGGTTTTTTTAAATACAATTATGCGTTTTACGGATTAGGGAATGACAGTAAAGAAGAAGATAGAGAAATATACCAAGTAACCTATCCAAGAGTAGAATATGTCTTCTATAAGCAAAAGCAAGATTTTTTGTTTTTTGGAGGAGGAATGCGAACTGACAATTTTTCTCAGTTGATATATGAAGACAACGGTCAATTAAAAGATAAAACCATTAATGGAACTCAAGGGGGATTGTTTTATGCCTTATCGCTCAATTTTAGAGCTGATAAGCGGAACGATGTCTTTTTTCCTACAGAAGGATATTCATTAGAAAGCATGATTGAGCAGGCGGGATTGTTTTCAGGTTCGGATTATAAAGGAATGGGCATGTTGGTAGATTTTGCTTATTACAAGAGCATTTTCAAAAAGTCAGTTGTGGCATTCAATGCGGGGGTAGAAAGCTATGACAATCGTTATCCTTTTTATAAAAAGGCCAAATTAGGAGGGACACGGCGTTTGCGTGGACTTATTAGCGGCAGATATAGAGACAACGCGGCTTTGTATTTTCAAAATGAGTGGCGAATAGCTTTGGCTAAAAGATTTTATGCGGCAGGTTTTATTGGCTTGGGGGCTGTTTACAATACGGAAGAAGAATTTCCTAGTAACCGATGGCACAATGCTGTTGGTATGGGATTGAGATACCAAATGTTCAAACAAAACAAACTCAATGTTCGCTTTGATGTGGCATATTCAGAGAAAAACACTCAATTTTACGTCACTTTTGGTGAAGCTTTTTAAAATGACCATTTTAGTGCTTGAAACTATATGACCAACATATCTGTAATAATTCCAACATTAAACGAGGTAGAGAATTTAAAAGCCTTATTGCCGCTTTTAACTAAGTCATTAGTTGATGGCGATGAAATTATTGTGTGCGATGCCAATAGCCAAGATGGCAGTGGTGATATAGCGACTGAGTTGGGAGCTAAGGTTTTGTATCCAGAAAAAGGGCGTGCAGTACAAATGAATGCAGGCGCGCAGGCGGCTAAAAATGATGTGCTTTATTTTGTTCATGCCGATACTCGCCCTCCGTCTACTTTTCGAGAAGATATTTTAAAGCATTTTCAAGAAGGGAAAAAAATAGGGTGTTACCGTTTCAAATTTGATTCGAAATCTAAATGGTTGAAAATCAATAGTTATTTCACCAAGTTTGATAGAATTATGTGTCGTGGTGGTGATCAGACATTGTTTGTGTGCAAAGATTTTTTTTCAAGTTTGAATGGTTTTGACGAAAACCATGTCATTATGGAAGATTATGATTTTATATTGCGCGCTAGAAATAAAAGCGACTTTGTAATCATGGATGGCGATGCGGTTGTGTCGCCGAGAAAGTATGAGGAAAATAGCTACATGCGTGTCAATTTGAGCAACTTAATAGTGTTTAAATTGTATCAACTTGGAGTAAAGCCTCAACGACTTGATTCATTATATAAAAAACTAATTAAGCATCCTAAAGCATGACATTCAAAATAGGAGGGATTCAGCAAGTTGGTATTGGCGTAAGCAATGCCGAGACTGCTTTTGATTATTATAAAGAAAACTATGGGTTCAACGTCAAAATATTTGATGACGCTGCTACGGCAACCCTAATGAAACAATATACGGGCAACGAAGCACAAACCCGAAGAGCCATTCTAAGCTTGAACGAAAATGGTGGAGGTGGATTCGAAATTTGGCAATTTACCAGCCGAATACCTAAAGCAGCTAAAGAATTTGGTCCTGGAGATTTAGGAATAGTAGCTCTTGGCGTTCATTGTCCTAAATCGGATAAAGCCCATTGGCAACGCGACGGTTTTGGTAACCTGTTTCGTCATATTCCATCCGCAAAATCATCGGGTGTACGCGAAGTATTTATTGGTGTTTCAAGCTTAGATAAATCTGTGCCTTTTTACAAAGATCTTTTGCACAATTCAGAAGTTTCACATGGAGAATTGGAATTTGAAGGTGAAACTTTCAAAACCGTATCATTGTTCATAAGCGAACCAGGAAAAACGGCATTCAGTAAAATTTTGGGTCCATTTACCATTACTTTAATGGAGAGTCCAAATGGCGTTCATTACTACGAAAACCGATATTGGGGAGATAAAGGATACATCCACATGTGCTTGGATATAGAAAATATGGACGGTTTGAAGGCACATTGTAAAGCCAATGGAGTATCGTTTTCGGTAGATAGCGAAAGCAATTTTGACATGGGGGATACTGGTGGTCGATTTGCCTATGTAGAAGACCCTGATGGAACATTGATAGAGTTGGTAGAAGTCTTAAAATTTCCGATTTCTAAAAAGCCACGCATTCAAATTCCTTTGCATTGGAAAATATTAAAACCATTGCCGATGGCCCTGTTGAAAGTCTTGAAGTAACTAATAGTTTTTATACAAAACTTAAAGTGATGAGTATTTCTTACAAACGAGTTTGAATTTATATTCAACGACTGCTTAAATATTTGTCAATAAAAAAACCCGCATTAGCGGGGTTTTTGAGTTATATATGATTTTACTAATTAATAGTAAATAAGACGTCTTACTTTGGCAATGTACTTAGCCAAACGGATAACTTGTTTGGTGTAACCAAATTCGTTGTCATACCAAACGTACATTACAGCGTTGCGTTTGTCGTTCGATACCAAAGTTGCATTGCTATCAAAAACAGAACAACAACTGTTTCCAATGATATCAGAAGAAACTAATTCCGGATCGATTTGGAAGTTGATTTGGTTAACTAAGTCACCGTTTAATGCTGCGTGACGAACCAAACTGTTTACAGTTTCTACAGACACTTCTTTGTTCAATGAAAGGCTAAGAATAGCTAAAGAACCGTTTGGAGTAGGAACACGTACAGCGTTGGCTGTAAGTTTGTCGCTCAATTCAGGAATTACTTTTGTAACAGCCTTACCTGCGCCAGTTTCAGTAATTACCATGTTGATGGCAGCAGAACGTCCACGACGAGATTTCTTGTGGAAATTGTCCAACAAGTTTTGGTCGTTTGTGTATGCGTGTACTGTTTCAATGTGTCCTTTTTCAATGCCGAAACCATCGTTGATAACCTTTAGGATAGGAACAATAGCGTTGGTTGTACATGATGCAGCAGAGAAAATATTTTCATTATCAATGTCTAAGTCTGCATGGTTTACACCGTATACAATGTTTGGGATTTCTTTACCGGGAGCTGTAAGGATAACTTTATCAATACCCTTTGCTTTTAGGTGACGAGACAAAGCCTCTCTATTGGTGAAAGCACCTGTGTTGTCAATCAAAACAGCGTTGTTGATACCATAAGCTGTATAATCTACATCTTCAGGATTGCTGGTGCTGATGAATTTTACAATCTGACCATTTACAGTCATTTGACGTTTTGCCGCATCTACTTCTACACGTCCTTTGAATGTACCGTGAACAGAATCGTTTTGCATCAAAGCAGCACGTTTGATCATTTCCTCGTCCGTTTTATCGCGGGTTACGATAGCACGCAAACGCAATTGTTGACCTTTACCAGCTTGTTTGATAAGCTCGCGAGCAGCCAATCGACCAATTCTACCGAAACCGTAAAGAACAACGTCTTTTGGTTCAATTTGAATGGCTTTGTCTGGAGTTAAACCACTTAATTTATCTTTTAAGAATTCAGAACAAGAAGCGTATTTGCTTTTTTCGTCTTTGTATTCTTTAGCCAAACGACCTAAATCGATTTTACTTGGCGCAAGATCAGTTGCCATCAATTCTTTTGCAATTTCAGCAGTATCAAATACTGTGATGTCTGCATTAACTACAGATTTGGCGTACTTGTGTAGGTTAAGTAATTCAGAGATACCAACTTCTACTAAAGGGTTTCTGAACAAAACCAACTCTATGTTTTTTTCATAAAGTAGCGAGCCAATGTTTTGGATAAGATTGGTCGCTGCGCGCTCCTGTCTTACGTACTCTTCTAAGTTTTTGTCGAAATCTAAGTGCATTTCGTTTACCGACATAGTCATTGAATTGTTATGGACTGCAAAAGTAGCCAATTATATTATTTGACGTAAACTTAACCAACGCTTAGTTTGAAAAATTCATCGATACTTTAGAAAAAAAAAAAGACCCTGATTATTCAAGGCCTTTTGTAGTTTGTCAATATACTGTGATTACATACCTAAACCATAATAGGCCTTTGTCCCATTGGGGTAAACACCTTCAATAAGTACGCCACTTTCCATACGTACAGTTAGAAGTTTTTCGAGTTCTGTTTTGTCTTTAATATCAATTTTATCCACTTTGGTGATTACAAAGCCTGGTCGCATTCCACTCATTTGAAGTGGGCCTTTGTTTATTTTAGTGATTTGTACTCCGTTGGCAATTTTTAAATCTGATAGCAAAGACTTTGGTGCGTCTTTAAATTCGGCTCCTAAAATTTCTAAATCGGTATTTATCGACTTTTCTTTAAGCTCAGTTGTACCTTCTACGTTTCTAAGTGTTACGGGAATGATGGAAGTTTTGTCGTTTCTCCATATTTCTAATTCTATTTTGTCTCCAGGGCGGAATCGACCTATGTTTTCTTGTAATTCGGTTACATTGTTCACGGGATTACCTTGTACTTTAGTAATGATGTCGTTGTTTTTAATGCCTGCACTTTCTGCAGCACCATTGGGTGTGAGACCAGCAACATAAACACCTTTATATGACTTGAACTCTGTTTTGTCCATCAGCTCTTCATTCAAATCGCGTATTTGAATACCGATGTAGGCTCGTTGTACTTTGCCAAACTCAAACAAATCTTTAAAAACTTTCTGAACCAAAGCGCTTGGAACGGCAAACGAGTAGCCAGCATACGAACCTGTTTGTGATGCAATGGCCGTGTTAATGCCTAATAATTCTCCATTAATACCCACTAAGGCGCCTCCACTGTTGCCTGGGTTTACGGCAGCATCGGTTTGTATAAATGACTCTATTGGGAACTGATTGCTATTGGGGTCGTATTCTAATAAATTGATGTTTCTAGCTTTAGCGCTTACAATACCAGCAGTAACCGTACTGGTAAGATTGAAGGGATTGCCGACAGCCAAAACCCATTGGCCAATTTTAATGTCGTCAGAATTTCCAAAAGCAAGGAAAGGCAAATCTTCTCCATCAATTTTAAGTAGTGCTAAGTCGGTGGATTTATCCACACCTATAACCTCAGCGTCGTAAATTTTACCACTGTTTAGCTTTATTTTTACACTGGTTGCATTGTCTACAACATGGTTGTTGGTCATAATAAAACCGTCGTTTGATACAATAACACCAGAACCTGATGAAAGTGAACGACGTTGAACAGGTCCATTTCCGAAAAATAACTGGTATGGAGAAGTATAACCTTCTTGCACTCTTTCTGTCCATACATGCACTACAGCGTGTACGCTATTCTCAGCAGCATAAGTGAAATCTACATTGGTTTTATTTGCTGGTAGACCAACATTTACCATTCTAGCCGTAGGGCCATTTTGCTCAATAGTAACTGTCGTTGGTTTCAAAAAAGACTGCACAACAACAGCTGCAACTGCACCTCCTATTAGGGCAGCAATAAAAACTGGAATAAACTTTTTCATGTGTTCTATTTTGATGATGCCAATTTAACGCCTGATATTTTTTTTGCGCTTGAAGGTGCAGTTAAACAATGTTAAGCCTTATTTTCGCTCAATATGTTGCTAAAATTCAGTAAATATCAGGGAGCAGGAAACGATTTCATTATAGTGAACAATGAGGTTAAATTGACCGATGACCAGATCAAATTCTTATGCGATAGGCACTTCGGTGTTGGTTCTGATGGCTTGATGTTTGTTGGATATAATAATGAAAAGTTAGAAGTTAGATTCAATAATCCAGACGCGAGCATGTCATTTTGTGGAAATGGAAGCAGATGTGCAATGGCTTATGCAGTGCATGAATTAGGAGCCAATCCAATGGATATGGTTTTTGAAGGATTTGATGGCGACCACAAAGCCCGATTTTCGAACAATTATGCGCAAATTGAAATGCATGTTGAAGGCAGCGTTATCGCAGTAGACGATTTTTATTTTGTGAACACAGGGGCTCCACATGCTGTTTATAAAGTCGATGATGTAAACATTCTTGATATCAACGAAGCAGCAAAAGAAGCGCGTTTTCATGAAAAATTTCAGCCCATTGGCAGTAACGTCAATTTTTATTCTGAAAATGCAGATGGGTCATTATCAATCCGAACTTTTGAGAAGGGAGTTGAAAACGAAACTCTTGCTTGTGGTACAGGCATTACGGCTTGTGCATTGGTACACGAAAAAGACAATAACAAAAAACCTTTTCATCAAACAATTCATGCCAAAGGCGGAACGGCAGAAGTTATTTATAAAGAAGGCATTTTGTGGTTGGGAGGCCCAGCTAAAAAAGTATTTGATGGCCAATTGAAACTCGAAGAAAAATGATACAATTAAGAAGTCCAGAGCCAGACGACTTAGATTTTCTCTATCAGATAGAAAATGATGTTGAAAATTGGGCCGTAAGCAATACTCGCAGTACGTACTCTAAACAACAACTATTGGATTTGATTTTATCATCTCATAATCCTTACGATGCTGGGCAATGCCGCTTTATGGTAACTAAAGCTGATGAAACAATTGGAACAGTTGATTTATTTGATTTTGATCCATTTCACGGAAATGGTGCAGTGGGCATTTTTATAAAAGAAGAATACAGACAGAAAGGGAATGCATTGAAAGCTTTAAAACGATTTCTGTATTTATGCAAAAAATCTTTTGGGATGAACAGCGTTTTGGCTCAAATAGATATGCAAAACGTAGGGAGTTTAAAGCTTTTTGAAAGTGCCGGTTTTGAAAAAATTGGCGAGCTTAAAAATTGGCGTAGAGTAGTAGGGGAAGAAAGGAAAAGCAACGGCTTGTTCCAGATAATTTTATGAGTAAAAGAAGAAATAAAAAAGAGCAAGCAAAGGCAAAAAAAATCCTAATACTATTATCGCTATCCATAGCATTGGTAGTTGCTATTAGTGGCTTTTCTTTATGGAGAACATTTTATGCTCCAGCCATAAAAACAGAATTACCAGACGATGGTTATTTCTACATTCAAACCGGAGAAACATATTCTGATGTATTAGAACGGTTCAAAGAAAAAGGTATCGTGAAGGATGTCAATTTATTGGATTGGACATTGAGGAAGAAAAACTATCCCAATATGGTAAAAGCCGGTAGATTCAAGCTTTCACCAAAAATGTCTCTGGTTGATATCGCTAATTTGTTGCGATCTGGCAATCAAAGTCCAGTTAGATTGACACTTCGTTCTCAGAAGAATTTCTCAGAATTAGCCAAAGTGTTGGCCGAACATCTTGAGCCCGATTTGCATTTGTGGCAAACAGCTTTTGATGAAGTAAAACTTCGAGGTATAGATGGTGTAACGGGCGATGCTGCTTATACGTATATACTGCCCAATACCTACGAGATTTTTTGGAATACCAAGCCATATCAGTTTATTGAACGCATGCAGCGTGAGCATAAAAAGTTTTGGTCGAGAAATGGGCGAGAGGAAAAAGCTAAAGCTTTGGGAATGAGCAAAGCTGATGTGCAAATTATGGCCAGCATTGTTCAGAAAGAAAGCAATAAGACAGACGAATTGAATCGCATAGCAGGAGTGTATTACAATAGAATCAAAAAAAGGATGTTGTTGCAAGCCGACCCTACTTTGGTTTACATCGTAAATCTCGACGGAGGTGAAGTGAAACGAGTTTTGAATAAGGACAAAAAATTAGATCATCCTTACAATACGTATAAGTATTTAGGACTTCCTCCTGGAGCGATTTGTATGGCGAGTGCCAAAAGCATCGATGCTGTTTTGAATCTCGAAAAACACAATTATTTGTATTTCTGTGCTCGAGAAGATTTTTCTGGTTACCACAATTTTGCGTCATCGTACACCGCGCATTTACGCAATGCCAGAGTGTATCAACAGGCCTTAAACAAAAGGAAAATATACCGTTAAATAATAACAAGCTGTTAAGGAATATTGAGTTGCTGTGTTAATATCAGTTGCTTGCATTACTTTTGGCACGATTTATAAGAAATGAATATAAAGTTTGGAACCGATGGCTGGAGAGCCATTATTGCGAAAGAATTTACAGTAGATAATGTATTGCGTGTTGCAGAAGCAACAGCTTTGTGGTTGAAAAACAATGGTGAAAATCATACCGTTGTTGTAGGTCACGATTGCCGTTTTGGCGGAGAAATGTTTGCTCAAGCAACATCTATGGCTTTAGCCAGTGCTGGGTATAAAGTAGTTTTAGCGAAAGATTTTGTGAGTACACCAATGGTATCTTTGGGTACTGTAGAGTATGGAGCCACTTTGGGCATTGTACTTACGGCATCACACAACCCACCGGCTTATAACGGATATAAAATTAAAGCTCATTTTGGAGGCCCAATGCTTCCCGATCAAATTGCTGAAGTTGAAGCTTTAATTCCAGAAAAATCAAAATTCACTTACAGCGACGAAGCATTCGAAGCTTTAGTGAAAGAAGGAAAAATAGTTTACAAAGATTTAGAACAATTGTATATCGATGCTGTTGAGAAAACCTTTGATATTCAGGCTATAAAAGATTCAGGATTGCGATTGGCTTACGATGCTATGTATGGAGCTGGTCAAAATGTAGTTAAGCGTCTTTTCCCAGATGCTACTTTCTTGCATTGCGATAACAACCCAAGTTTTATGGGACAGGCTCCAGAGCCAATTCATAAAAACTTATTGGAGTTATCGAATTTGATTAAAACACGAGGTGATATCGATTGCGCATTGGCTACCGATGGCGATGCCGATAGAATTGGTTTGTACAATAGCAAAGGCGAATTTGTAGATTCTCACCACATTATTTTATTGCTTATCAAGTATTTGGTAGAGCATAAAAAATATGGCGGTAAAGTTGTTGCGGCATTCAGTACGTCAGTTAAAATCGAGAAGATGTGCAAGCATTTCGGATTGGAGCATGAAGTAGTGAAAATCGGATTTAAGTACATCTGCGGACACATGGTTAAAGAAGATGTCTTGCTTGGTGGCGAGGAATCTGGAGGTATAGCTATTAAAGGTCACATTCCAGAACGCGATGGTATTTGGATGGGTCTAGTTATTTGGGAGTATATGGCCAAAACAGGCAAATCTTTAGAAGCACTTATTGATGAGGTATATGCTTTGGTAGGAACTTTTGCTTTCCATAGAAACGATTTGCATTTGAGCGAAGCACAAAAACAAGCGGCCTTGGATAAATGTGCTGCTGGACTAGAAAGCTTTGGAGAATACAAGGTTGTTAAAGAGGATCAAACGGATGGTTTCAAATATTTCATCAATGACGATGAATGGATTATGATTCGCCCTAGTGGAACAGAACCAGTGCTTAGAACCTACGCAGAAGCGGCAACATTGGATAAAGCAAAGGCTATGTTAGATGCTTGTAAAGCAACTATTGTTTAGAATACATTTTATAAAAGACTAAAGAAAGCTTCCTTTTTGGAGGCTTTTTTTATGGTTAAAGGTCAGAATATGCTGCTGAATAATCGAAGATGATACAAGTTCGGAAGGTGGAATGTTTATATTCGAACCAATGAAAACGTTGTCGAGAATATTTACAGTATTGGTGTTTAGTTTAAGCCTTTTATCGTGCCATGAATTGGAAAAGGTTGCTAAAGTGGTTAACGAAAATTTAGAAGAAGCCTACGGAAGTACACTTAGTACGGCTGATATTGTAGGTGGACTAAAAGCCGCTTTGGAAAAAGGAACAGGAGCATCTATAACAAGCCTTTCTGCTAGCGGTGGTTTTTCTAAAAGTATTTATAAGCTGGCTGTGCCAGAAAAAGCCCAAGTAGTTGGCGATAAATTGCGTCAGTATGGAATGGGCAAGTTGGTGGATGATTTTGAGGCAAAACTCAATTCTGCTGCCGAAAGTGCTGTGCCTGCAGCAAAGTCTATTTTTGTGAACGCAGTGAAAGGAATGAATTTTCAAGATGCTATGGGTATTTTGAAAGGAGGGAATGGTGCAGCAACGGCATACTTTCAGAAAGTTACTCGTCAAAATCTATACAAAGCATTTTATCCGAAAATTAGTGGCGTTTTGAACAATAGCGGTACTACAAAGTACTGGACTGATGTTACTAGCAATTACAATAAATTACCTGGGGTAACGAAAGTAAATGCTGATCTAAACGACTATGCTTGCCAGAAAGTTTTAGATGCCTTGTTCGATTCTATTAGAAAAGAAGAAGATAAAATTAGAGCCAATCCAGCAGCAAGAACCACCGACTTACTAAAGAAAGTATTCGCTGCTCAGGATTAATGAATAATTAATTTGCACAAAAAAAAGCCCATCAGAAATGAGGGCTTTTTTTTATTTATACTCGGCTTGTTTTATTTCTCAAATAATGATCGGCTAAAACCAATGCTGTCATAGCTTCTACAATAGGAACGGCTCTTGGTAGTACACATGGGTCATGTCGGCCTTTACCCATAACATCAACAGCATTGCCTTCTTTGTCAACACTTTTTTGATTCTGAATAAGCGTAGCTACAGGTTTAAATCCGGCTTCCATTACGATGGTTTCACCATTACTGATACCGCCTTGTATCCCCCCAGAGTTGTTTGTGGTAGTCTTTATTATTCCGTCTTTGCTTTCAAATAAATCATTGTGCTCACTGCCTTTTTGGAAAGTGCCTTCAAAGCCTGAACCTATTGAGAAATATTTGCAAGCGTTGATGGAAGTTATGGCCTTCGCTAAGTCTGCGTTCAATCTATCAAATACGGGCTCTCCCAAACCAACAGGGACATTCTGAACGAAGCATTTTATACTGCCTCCAACAGTGTCACCACTTTTCTTAATCGCCAAAATACGCTCTTCCATTTTTGCTGCAGTATCAGCATCAGGACAACGAACAATGTTTTTCTCTATTTGAGTGAAATCTATATGGCTGTTTGCAGGAATTGCAATATCGTGTACTCTGTCTACATATGCTGTAATTATTATGTTTTGCTGTGCAAGTAATAATTTTGCTATTGCTCCTGCAGCTACTCTAGCAGCCGTTTCTCTTGCGCTCGATCTACCGCCACCACGGTAATCTCGGTTTCCGTATTTTACATCGTAAGTGTAATCGGCATGAGATGGTCTGTAGCTATCTTTAATATGACTATAGTCTTTTGATTTTTGGTCTTTGTTCCATATCAATAGTTGAATGGGTGTACCTGTCGATTTCCCTTCAAATACGCCTGAAAGTATTTCTACTTTATCTTCTTCTGCACGCGCTGTTACAATTTTAGACTGACCTGGTTTGCGTTTGTCTAGTTCCGCTTGAATAAAATTGATGTCAATATCTAGGCCCGCTGGACATCCATCTATAGTTGCTCCAATTGCTTTGCCGTGCGACTCTCCGAAGGTGGTTATTTTAAATGCCGTGCCTATTGAATTGCCTGCCATAATTATGAATTTTGATGTTTTTGAAACGCATTGAAGTCGCTCCAAAAGTTGGTGTAAGATTTGCGAACAACATCCTTGTCGTCGAAAGTTATGTTGCTGAATAAAAACTGAAGAGGAGCTATGCTCATGGCTATTCTATGGTCTAAGTCGGTGTGAATTTCAACAGAATTAGTGTAATCAATACCGCTTATTTCACCTTCAAATTCGAATGTTGAAGCTCCAATTTTTGTGCTGTATCCTAGCTTATGTAAATTTTCATGCATCACTACTATTCTATCGCACTCTTTGTGTTTTAAAGAATGTAAGCCGGTAAGTTTGCAAGGCATATTGATAGCGGCACACAAAGCCATAAAAGTAGGGGCAATGTCTGGGCATGCATCGAAATCAGCATCAAAAAAGCTTGTTTTTTCAGCTGAATTAGGCATTAATGTAAGGCCGTCTTCACAAAACTTGTAATCAACTCCAAACGATTTAGCAAACTCTAAAATTTTCGCGTCAGCCTGCAAACTTTCTTGCCTGTAATGATTTAGAAATAAGTTCGATTGGGTAATTACAGCTAGACTAAACCAATAGGAAAGACTGCTCCAGTCGGGTTCAATATTGATTGTATTGATGTTTGTTTTCTCCGACGGCACTATTTTTATTTCCCGATTGGAGAAAGTATAATTGTAGCCTTGTTGTTTTAAGAAATCCAATGTCATTTCTATGTAAGGCACCGACGATAAAGTTCCGGTAATGTTGATGGAAATGCCTTTTTCAAAACGTGGCGTACATAAGCACAAAGCACTTACAAATTGACTCGAATTGGTTGCGTCAATCGTAAATGTTGCCTCGTTTGGGTGTTCGCTTTTGCTTTCTATGCGAATGCCTTCGTCGGTATGTTCTATGTTCTTTGCATAGGGTTTAAGCGCATCCAGTAGAGCTTGAATTGGTCGGCTGAGCAATCTAGAACTTCCCGTAATTAGTCCATTGAAGTTTGGTTCGAAAACTGCTCTAGCTACAATAAATCGTATAACCGTACCTGCATGTCCACACTGTAGAATGGTTTTTCCTTTTTTTAGATCAGTCAATGCAGCTTGCATCCATTGCGTGTCTTCCGAGTTGGAAGAATTGCCAATGGAAATATTGGGTAAGTATGATTGTAAAATTAATGCTCTGTTGCTTTCGCTTTTTGAACCGCTAATTTCTATTTCAAACATTTTCGGAAGCACTTTCATTATTTAGTATCGACGTTTGTCGGCTAATTGATGCCTTGTGTATTTGTTCTAAAAACACTTTCATAAAATTCTTATCCAAGCCCATCTTGTTACCAATAGCCATTCTGTCCGAAACAATTTCGTCCCAGCGATTAACTTGTAAAATGGCAATGTTGTGCTCTTTTTTGTATTCTCCTATTTTATCAACAATGCCCATTCTTTGCTGTATTTTTTTGAGAATATCGACATCAATAGCATCTATTTCAGTTCGCAATTCAGCAAGTGGAACAGAGAAAGAACCATCGCTTTGGTTTTTTCTAACCTGTAGATTGTTTATTAGCGTTTGTAAGTCAGTAGGTGTAACCTGTTGTTTTGCGTCTGTCCAAGCATCGTCTGGGTTTGTGTGGCTTTCTAGCATGAGTCCAGACATTGATAAATCCAAAGCTTTTTGAGAAACATAAGAGAGTGTATCTCTAACGCCACAAATGTGCGAAGGGTCGCAAAATATATCAAGATTCGGAAATTGTCTTTTTAACTCTATAGGCAGCTCCCACATGGGTGGATTTCTGAAACTACTTTTTTCCCAAGTGCTGAACCCTCGGTGAATAGCAGCAATTTTAGATATGCCAGCACCTGCAATTCGTTGCATGGCTCCAATCCATAAATTTAAATCTGGATTGATGGGGTTTTTTACCATTACAGCTTGCTCAGGATTGCTAGCCAAAACATCTGCAATTTCTTGAACTGAAAACGGATTTACACTGGTTCTTGCACCTATCCAAAGAATGTCTATTCCATGGTCCATAGCCATCAAAACATGTTCGTCAGTAGCTACTTCAATGCCAATTCTGAATCCAAATTCTGATTTTACTTTTTCAAGCCATTTAAGAGCTTTCAGACCAGAGCCTTCAAAACTGCCTGGTTTTGTTCTTGGTTTCCAAACACCAGCTCTGAAAACAAGAGGTAAATCGGTTTTGGCTAATTCTGCCGCAGTTTGCATGAGTTGCAATTCACTTTCGGCACTGCAGGGACCACTGATGAGTGGGATTTCGGTTTCAAATTCAGGAAACCACTGTTGAATAGGTATTAAATTTTTCAAATCAAGGTGAAATTACTTGGTTTATTTGAGAAAATCCATTGCAATGAACCGATAATAGGATTAATCCAACCAATTGTATTGAGTGAATTTCAATTGCTCAGTTAAAATTTTGCCAAATAGCTCTACTTTAGTGCAGATTATCAGGAAATACAAAGATGAAATTACGTTTGATACTTGGTCTTTTGACCATTGCCTCTGTTTACGTTAGTTGCGAGAAAGACAGAGTTATTCCAGCCGGTAGAATGAACTATATCGAATATGGGGGGGAAGAAGGAACGGCTATTTTAGAATCTGGTAAATATTACGAAGTGGGAAACATCGATGTTAATCCACTTGATGATGTTGATACAACTTACTATGTCAAAAATTTTGAGGTGAATAATTCGCTTGGTTTTGTAAGTTTTTCTTTGGCATCTTTTTTCGATACAGCGAATGTAAAGATAGGGCGATACGAACCATTTTCAATTTTAGATACCGTAGCTCCGCGCTCTCTACGAGATGCTTTGGCGGGTGCTTTCTTTGTTGAAAAGTCGAGTGAAGACACTTTAGCAATGATTAGTGGCTTTGTTGATTTAGAGGTTTTGTCTGAAATATCTATGGATGTTACTTACGAGTTTATTTTGGAAAATGAACAAGTAGTAAAAGGCAATTATAACGGCTTGTTGTTCATGCGAGACGTACCTAGCGGCGAATAAGTTATTTATAAGTTAGTGTAATCATTATCGGTAAGTGGTCGGAATAACCTCCGTAGTAATTTGATCCGCCATACGATTTGTTTGGATGTTTTTCTCCTTTTTTATTGGTGTAAATCAAAAATGAGTTGTCGATTATTTCAGCATAATATTGACTAAAAACATCGAGTTTGTTCGCTATATTTTTGGTGATGATTATTTGATCTAACACACCCCAATGACCTTTGTAATTGTAATTGTAAGTGCCTTTGCCTTGTTTTTGCCACGCATACGAGGTGTTGAAAAGCGTTTTATTATTATGATTTAATGATGTATCTGCTCCTAGTACAGTTAATACACTTTCGTTGTTTGGGTAGTCATTGAAGTCACCAAGTATGACAATAGGGTAATTGTTTCCTGCAGTTTTATCTACAATAAATTGTTTCAATTCAGCGGCTGCTTTAGCTCTTTTTGGGCTCGATTCAAACAGGTTTCCATGTCTAGATGGCCAATGGTTGATAAAAACATGAATTTTTTGCTTCTTCTTTTTGTGGAGGGCTAAAACATACAATTGATTTCGAGTTTGGGATCTTTTAGAAAAAGGCAATTGAAATTGATTGCTATCGCTTTCTAAAATTTTAATAGTCGAGCTTTTATATAATAACCCACAATCAATACCTCTACTATCGTGGCTATCGAAGTGTACAATCTTGTATTTGTTACTGGCTAACAGTTCTTGTTTCACAAGGTCTGTCATCACTATTAAGTTTTCAACTTCGCATATACCTAAAATGTCTGCTTCAAATAATCGGGTGTTGTTTATCGCGCGTGAAAGCTTTGTGAGCTTGTCATTATACCGTTCACTGTTGTAGGCTTTTTTACCTGCAGGTGTAAAATCATCGTCAGCTTTGAGTGGGTTGTCAATAGTATCGAATAGATTTTCCACATTATAAAAACCAATTTTTATATTGTTTTGAGCTTCAACTGAATAGGAAAAAGACAATATTACAATGAGAAATAATTTAGAAAGAGAGTTCATTCTTTAAAAGTTGAAGTTCAATTTTTTGAAGTGCAATAACACTCAATGAATCTGTAATCTCACCAGTATGAACCATATTTATGGCTTCTGAAATATGCAGACGTTTGACCTCTAATTGTTCAGTGTCATCAGGTTCACTTTCACCTAACGATAAATCGGTAGCTAGAAAAAGTTCAGCAATTTCGTCGCTAACCGAGTTGCTGATATCGAATTTGGCAATGGAGGTGATGGTCTTGCAGCGAATACCAGTTTCTTCTAATAATTCTCTTCGAGCAGCATCAATAGGTTTTTCGCTGTGTGGGCATCCGCCTTCTGGTATCTCCCAAGAATAACGATCTAAAGGGTAGCGGTATTGTCCAACCAATATTGTGGTGCCATCGGAAAATATTGGAACAACACCAACAGCGATGTTCTTGAAATGTACTTTACCGTAAATACCTTCGCCACCATTGGGATTCAAAACATTTTCGTGGGTTACCTTAATCCAAGGGTTTTCGTAAGCTGTTTCAGCTTTTATTTGAGTCCAAGGACCAATTTTTTTTGCCATGTCTTATGGTTGTGTAATTAGCTGTTTTTTTTGCTGAACAAACAGCATATTTGTAAAATAATAAAAGTTTCATGCATTCCATCTTCAAACCCGGCGATAAAGTAGAAAGCATCGACAGTAAGGCGACATTTATTGTGATTGCAGTTGTGTCTTCGAGTAAGCTTTTGGTACGTGATGAGTTCGAAATGGAATACGAAATAGCAACTGTTGGGCTCTTAAAAAGAGAAGGAGGGGGAATTGCTTATGTGCCTAAATCGGTGAAAGAGGTTAAGAAAATGGCTGATCCCGTACATCATCAAAAAGGCCCTTCTAAAGTTTCCTATATCAATACATTTAAGATCTCAGGTAAAAATAAAGCTAAGGTCGATTTGCACTTGCATGAAATATTGCCCGACAATGTTAGGTACGATCCAAGCAAAGCATTGGAATTTCAGATGCGAGTTTTTGAGCAAAGTTTTGAACGTGCATTAGCGGCACGGGTTAAGGAATTCATGATTGTTCACGGTTATGGGAAAGGGGTGTTGCGGTCAGAGATTAGATCTTTTTTGCAAGGAAAAGGTTTGGAATTTATGGATGCTGATTATGGAGAGTACGGACAAGGAGCTACGCGGTGTTTTATGCGTTAAATAAAACGTGTTATTTATTTGAACCTACAATAATTATAATGAACTTTGCAGCAAAGAGCGATAACTTGTCGCGGTATGTTTTTTGACATAACGAGGAAAGTCCGGGCAGCATAAAGCAGTGTGCTTCCTAACGGGAAGGGTGTTTGTGCAAACAAGCATACAGAAAGTGCTGCAGAGACTTAGACCGCCACAATGTAAATTGGGGTAAGGGTGAAAAGGTAGGGTAAGAGCCTACCAGTTGTATTGGTGACAATATAAGCTAGGTAAACCTCACACGCTGAAAGACCATGTAAACTATGTTTTGCTTTGCAAAGAGAGTTGCTAGTTCAATGGCAGTAATGCCGACATAGAGGGTAGGTTGATTGAGCTCGCTCGCGAGGGCCAGCCTAGATAAATGACAAGTGCACCTTTGGTGTTACAGAACCCGGCTTATTTCGCTCTTTTTTTTATTTTCCACTGAATCAGATTCTTAGCTTTCAAAGACTGCATTATAATTTGTACCTTTGCAGCTTAATTAAAGAACATATATGACATTTACCGAACTGGGCCTGAAGGAAGAAATCCTTACAGCGCTCTCCGACCTCGGTTTTGAAGTTCCTACACCTATTCAGCAACAAGCTATTCCTGCGATCATTTCAGGAGATACAGACTTGGTGGGATTGGCACAGACAGGGACTGGTAAAACTGCAGCATTTGGCTTACCTCTTCTCTCTCTTTGCGATCCACAAGATAAAAATGTACAGAGTTTAGTGCTTTGTCCAACACGCGAATTGTGCGTGCAAATTGCAAAAGATTTAGATAGTTTCAGTACTCACCTTAAAGGTGTGAGAGTAGTGCCTATTTATGGTGGTTCAAGCATCGAAAGACAAGTAAAACAAATTAAAGGTGGAGCACAGATTGTTGTTGCTACGCCTGGACGTTTGGTGGATATGATCAAGCGTAGAATGATCGATCTTTCCAAAGTTCGTTTCGCCATTTTGGATGAAGCTGATGAGATGCTTAATATGGGATTCAAAGAAGATTTGGATTTCATCTTGAGCAAAACTCCTGATACCAAAAACACTTGGTTGTTTTCTGCTACAATGCCGAAACAGGTAGCTTACATTGCTAAAACGTTCATGAATAACCCTGTAGAGGTTACCGTGGGAAGCAAGAACTCTAGTGCATCAACTATTGAGCACAGTTACCACTTTATTCACGAGCGCAACAGATACGATGCTCTTAAGCGTGTGTTGGATGTAAATCCAGACATCTATGGTATCATCTTCTGTCAAACAAGAAATCACACACGTGATGTAGCTGATAAATTGATAACCGATGGTTACAATGCAGATGCTTTACACGGTGATTTGTCACAAGATCAGCGTGATTACGTGATGAACAAATTCCGTAACAAAACCTTACAGGTGTTAGTTGCTACGGATGTTGCAGCACGTGGTATTGATGTAGATAGCATTACCCATGTTATCCATTACCAATTACCAGACGATGTAGAGAATTACACTCACCGTAGTGGCCGTACAGGTCGTGCCGGTAAAGAAGGTAAATCTATTGCATTGGTAAACCGTACTTTCAAACATAAGCTTAGAGAGATTGAAAAAATCATCAATAAGCCTATCGAATACAAAAAGATACCAGAAGGTGCAGATATTTGTGACGTTCAGCTAAAAGCAATGGTGAATCAGGTTGTTGAAACGCCTGTTAACGAAGATGCAATTAGTCGTTACGATGATATTTTGGCTCAAGCTTTCGCATCGCTTACAAAAGAGGATGTAATTAAAAAGTTTGTAAGTCAAAACTTCGAACGTTTCATGAGTTATTATGCAAACGCTCGCGACATCAACCAACCATTAGATGGTAAAGATGGCGGTGGAAGAGAGCGCGGTCGCGATTCAGGTCGTAACCGTGATGAAGGATTCAAACGTTTCTTTGTGAACATTGGCCGCGATGGTGGAATGGACCCAGGAAGTTTGATTCGTTTGATTTGCGATAATACATCTGCAAGCGGAAACGATATAGGACGTATTGATCTTAAAAGTGAATTCAGTTTCTTCCAAATTAAGGACGAATATGTTTCGGATGTAATGCAAGGTATCCAAGGAATGGAATATCGTGGAGAACGTTTGAACGTAGAAGAAAGCAAAGATCAATCACCTGAGAAACGTGAAAGAAGCAGCGGTGGAGATCGTGGCGGACGCAGTGGCGGTCGTAGCGGTGGACGCAGCAGTGGCGGAGATCGTGGTGGTCGTAGCAGCGGAGGCAGAGAAAGAAGCTTCGGTGGTGGAGATCGTTCTCGATCTTCTTCAAGTCGTGAAGGTGGCGAAAGACGTCCTCGTACTAGAACAGGTTCTGAAGGCGGTGGACGCAGTGAAGATTCTGGAAAAAGAAGCTTCAATAGAAGAGGTTTTCGTAATAAATAGACGATAAATAATATATAAATCCGTCATGTTGACAGTTTAAATTTCATTTAACTGACAGTGTGGCGGATTTTTTTTGTGGTTTTTGATTTGGTAAGCCAATTGTATTTATGTGTAGAAACTAAAACACATACATCATGATAGCATTAAGAACAAAACAACCAGTAGAAAGCAAAAGCATTTTTGAACCATTTTTTGGATTCGATGATTTTGGAGTAAAACAAACCAATAGAAATGCCTATAAAGTTCTAGAAGATGAAAACGGAGTAGAAATTCTGTTTTCATTACCAGGATTTTCAAAAAACGAAGTCAATATTATTCTAGAAACTGGGCAGTTGAAGGTAGAAGCTGTATTGTCAGAAGGAGGGGTGAATCATTTCCTAAACGATAAGCAAAGATTTGTCTTCAATATTGATCAACAAAAATTTGATTTCGATTCGGCAGAAGCCAATCTAGAAAACGGAGTTTTGTCTGTAAAGATTCCACAAGCAAAAGCGTATAGCAATAAGCGAGTGTTGAAAATCAAGTAATATTAATTACATTAAATGAAAAAGGGAGCAACAGCTCCCTTTTTTTATGCAATATGATTAAGGATTAAAATCCACCAGAATCGCCTCGGCTAATGCCTTGATCTCCTCCACTACGTCTTTGTTCTCGGCCTTTGAATTGTTTCCCGAAATTGTAGGTGAAACTTACATATACTACACGGGTTTCCCATTTGCGTAAAATATCAAATTCATAATCTAGATCCTGACTGCGGAAAGCAAAATTTCTTGTGTTCAATACGTCTGTGGCTCTTACTGCAATGGTTCCTTTTTTGTTCAAAACAGGCATTCTTGCTGATAAATCTAGACCATAACGCGGGTCGATTACCCCTTGCTGAACTCTATAGCGTGCATTGTAACGGATGTTGGCTTGTACACTCAGTCCGATATCAAACTTGTAGCTTGCCATTGAATTGATGTTGTAACTTTTTAAAGTATTGTTCCCTCCTTGGTCGGTGCTATCGAGTACAAATTTATTGATCCAGCTATTGAAATTGATGTTGGCTCTGAATTTCTTATTGGGCGTATATCCTAAAATAAATTCAGCTCCGTAAGCTGAAGATTCGCTTTGGTTTTTATAACTCACATTATTAACACCATCATCGCTTAAGGTTATATATCGTCTAATTAAATCATTGGTCTGGCGGTGGTAAACAGTTGATGTTAAACTGAATTTTTTCCAGTAATTGGTTGCCCCTAATTCGTATATGTTGATGAATTCTGGATTTAGATCAGGATTTCCGTTTCGCGTATTGTACGGATCACTGCTGCTTACAAATGGATTCATTTGCCATAGTCTAGGTCTTTGCAAACGTCTGCTGTAACTAGCTTGTATCGTTGTTATTTTACTGGCTTGATAACTTACATATCCGCTAGGGAAAAACGAAAGGTATTTTTTGTTGAAATTTTCACCGCTAGCCAATTTTGTATCTCTTGTAGTGTTTTCTGCTCTTAAGCCCAACTTGTATCCCCACTTGTTTTGTTTGTAAGATAAAGTTGAATAAAAAGCTAAAATGTTGCGTGTAAAACCAAAGGTGTTGGATAAATTTTGATCCAATTCGAATGCATTTAGTGAATCGTTGTAATTGAAGCGTTCAAGACCAAATTCAGGGACATTGTTTGTATAATTTAAACCTGCTTCGAATTTCAATGAGTCGTTTATCGGTAAAGCATAGTCGAGTTTAGCAAAAAAGAGTGAGCCGTTGCTATTTTCCTTTTGTTGCGTTTTAGATATTCTTTGGATGGAGGCGTCGCTACCGTTTTTGAATGTTTCTTCATTGTCCTCAAAACTATTGCTGTTGTCTTCGCTGTAGTTTAAGTCTAGGTCCAAAGTATGGCCTTCTTTTTGGAATTTTTTCTGCCAACCTGCATTTAGATTGTAACTAGAATTTTCTGAATCAGAATTGCTTTCTCGATTGGAGTACGAGTTTAAATTTTCTCCGCTATTGTCATAAAAGAATGAATTCATTTTACTCAATCCTTCATTGTCACCACTGTTAGTACTTGCAGAAACATACAGTACATTTTTGTCATTAAGGAAATAATCCAATCCAGATTTTATATTGAAACCTTGATTTATTCTATAGTTATCCTCGTCAATAAATTGGTTGTTACTGCTATCGTTTGCAAGAGTAAATGAGCGTTCCGTAGTTCCACCGCTGCCTCTTTTCGAATTGTTGTTTCCAACATTTACATATGTGTTTATTTTATTTACACGGTAATTAAGGTTGATGCTGTTGTTGTTTTTAGCGTAAAATCCATAACCTAAACTTGTACTTACACTACCATTAAGGCCTCGTTGTGAATTCTTTTTTAGAATAATGTTTATCAATCCTGTAGTCCCTTCTGGGTTGTATTTGGCAGATGGATTGGTGATGACTTCTATCTTTTCAATGTTTGCAGCTGGAGTTTGCTCTAGAAATTGTTTGGCAGAAATGTTCAAGGGTCTTCCGTTTACCAGAATATTCACTCCTTCATCTCCACGTAAAGAAATGTTGCCATCTACATCGACGTCTACAGAAGGGGCATTTTGAAGTACTTCCAATCCAGTAGCACCAGTAGCAGATGGATCTTTATCTACATTGTACACCTTCTTATCAATTTGCACTTCCATGATGCGTTGTTGCCCTGTAATGGTTACGGCATCTAGTTTTTTCGCGTTTTGGCGTAAGCTTATTGAACCAACATTGGTATTGCTTTTTATTTCTCCGATGTTTTTATACAAAGAAGAGTAGCCGAGGAAATCAATTTTTAAAACATAATTACCTTTTTTAATTCCAGTAATTTCAAAAACACCTTCGTCGTCGCTAATTGCTCCAGTAACCAATGCTGAGTCGGGTAAACTCAATACAGATACCGTAGCGTAGCTTACAGGTTGATTGTTATCTACAATTTTCCCTGTAATTTTTAACAAGGCATCGGTATTTGCAAAAGATACTGAGCAGAGAAGTAGCCCGATGAAGGCAGCCAATTTTTTCATGGCGCAAAACTACTGTGCTGTTTGATGTATGGAATATTTATATGACCAATGGCTGTTAATAAAACAAAAAAAGACCGTTTCTAAAACGGCCTTTTTATGATTGTATGTTAATGAAATTCTACAAGTGTGCTATGTTGTCTGCGTTTCCATCAGGATCGTTCAGTACTTTACCATCTACTTTAGGGTTTCCGCCTGTCATTAAAAGTATGCCAGCCATGTGTGGAGATGCCATAGAAGTACCACTCATAGTTGAGTAACCACCATTTTTATACGTTGATTGTACACTAGAACCTGGTGTGCAGTAGTCAATTGGTGGGTTCGCGTAATTGCTGTACGAAGCATATTTGTCCTGTGAGTCCATAGCAGATATGGTGTAAACATTTACTCCATTTGCTCTAGCAGGACTAACGTTGTTTGCGTTTTGCGATTCGTTACCAGCGGCAAGTGCTACATATATTCCTCCAGCACCTAAATTAATTACTGCGTTGTCTAAACTAGTTGATGCTCCTCCGCCTAAACTAAGGTTAGCAACATCGCCAGGACTACCAACAGAGGCTACGTAATCGACACCTTGAACAATGCCTGATGTTGCTCCACTACCTTGATCGCTTAATACTTTTACGCCTACTATTTCAGCGCCAGCAGCAACTCCAATTACTCCTGTGCCGTTGTCTAATGCTGCGATTGTTCCAGAAACATGTGTTCCATGTCCGTGTCCATCTTCAACACTAGGTTCAGTGTCATCTGCACAGCCAAATAGAATGCCTAATAATCCACAGTTTCCAGTTGCGCTACTTACAAATGATTTGCTTAAACCAGTGTTTACATTCAAATCTGGATGGTCTGTATCAACACCTGTGTCAAGAACGAAAGCTCTTTTGCCTTGTCCATTTCCTTGTCCAACACGTACAATACCATATGGTGTACTTTGTGCTTTTGTGAAGTTGGTTGACTTGCTGTTTACTTTTACTAATTCGCCTTTAACTTTGAATAATCTATCTGCTTCTACGAGCTTTACAATAGGTAGTGATTTTAAAATAGCTAATTGTTCTGCATTCAATTTAGCGGCAAATCCAACCAAGGCTTTAGAGTATACGTTTTGTAATTGGATATCGCCCAATCCAACGCTTTTTAATAAGGCTTCAATTTGAGTAATGGCTAATCCGGTTCTTGCTTCATAATCTAATAGACCGAGGGAAGGAATATTGATGGCTGAATTTTCAAGAGTAACAATGTACTGATCCGGAATAATACCGTCTGGTAGTGCTGTTCCTCCAGTTCTGTCCATGTCATCTACTACAACATTGTCGGGAGTAGAATTGCCAGTTACGCTAGCGTCAGCATCTTTTTCACACGATGTAAGGGAAAGTGCTATGATGGCACTTAATAGGCTTGCTTTGATAAGGGTCTTTTTCATAATGTGTTTGTTTTGTTCAAATAAACGGAATTAAATATTGCTAGTTGCTTGAATGGGTAATGTTGATTTTGTGGTGGTTGAAATTGTTTAGTTTTTCACTGCATAATGTATGTGTGCATACTAAAAATTAAACAAAATATACTATTTGAGTCCAATTCGAACGCAAACTAAGGAGAAGTTGAGTGTTTGGGAAGTGAAAAGGTGGTAAGTGTCTAATGACTAGATGTTTGTGTGGTAGTGTTTCGCATTTATATATTCAGGTTGGAAAATAAAATTGCTGTTTGTCTTGAAACAATGTCTTTTCGAAAGGAAATAAGGTGATTGCGTATAATACTTGTAAAAAAGTTTGAGTTGGATGATTAAACCAAAGAATATTCGAAAACTCCCTGATTGTTTTTCCATCCAATGAGCTTCCAACTTAAGAGTTTTGCTAATATGTTCTCAGCGGCATGTCGTTTTAGATCAGTAATTTTTACAAATCGGCTGAGCGTTATGAAATCATTCTGTCTGAGATAAAGCAATAGTAATTCTTCGTTGTTAGAAAACGAGAATTCTGATTTTTTGCCAAACGAGCGTTTGTTGATCCAGCTTTTGTACACCACATTGCTTACGAGTACGGTATTGTCATCTTGCCTTGCGTAAGCTTTCAGCTCATTTTCTTTGCTCTTAGCACGGTGTACAGTTGTACTTTGTGGGATGTAAATTTCTAATAGCTGCTTTTTGTTGTCCAATTCGTAGATCTGGTATTCAAAATCTATTTTTGGTTCAGAATAGATGTCGGCTGCGGCCTCAATCATATAAAGTTCTTCTTGAGCTTTAGTTCCTTTAATGTGTCCGTTGTCTTTTACACCTATCCACAGTTTGCCTCCTATGGTATTGGAAAAAGCAACTAACGTGCATGCTATTTTACGCGTATCGGTAATGCTTTGTTTAAAATCTTGAACAATGTTTTCGCCTTTCAAGATTTCCTTTTTGGCTAGTTCAAAATTGGTGCTTATCACGATTGCAAATCATCGAATATCGCTCCGAAATCAACCCAGAACTTGTCCATGCTTTTAATGCCTTTTTCAAGATATTCGTATGTCGTAGGCCAATCGTCTGGTCTAAAAATACTGCTCTTGAGAGGAACTGTACACACTCTTGTTATTTCTTTTCCGTTTTCACGGATGTACTCTAAGTACCATTCTAATGGGCAGTGCTCAAAACAATCGGTCATTACTTTTTTGCATTCTAGCAATTGTTCGTAATGCAATTCTCTTATGCCTGCGTTTTTGTGTTCAAAGTCTAAACATACAGAAGCGTGCTTGTTGTCGGCAAATAAGTTGATTCTGATGTTCTTTAATTTGGTTGGGTAATTCAACCAATTTATGCGGTAACCCCCTGACGATTTCTTACCATACATATGTTCTTTGAATCCCTGCCAAAAATCTTCGCGAAACTTTTTTATTTCATCCTTACTGTGCATAGCGTATATTCGAAACCGTGTTGAAAAAGGTTGAAAACAGAGTTGATTTGTGCATTATAGGAGGAGGAGCATCCGGTTTTTTTGCTGCTGCTACCCTAATTGAAAAAATGCCCGATGCCAACATCGTAATTTTAGAGCAAGGTAAGTCGGTTTTGCAAAAAGTCAAAATTTCTGGCGGAGGAAGATGCAATGTAACCAATGCCGTAGACGATAAAAATGAATTTGCACAACATTACCCTCGAGGTAGTAAAGCAATGCGTCAGCGGTTATACGATTTAAGTAACAAAGACATTGTAAAATGGTTTGAGGACAGAAATGTTCCAATGAAAGCAGAAGCCGATGGACGAATGTTTCCAGTGTCGGATAGTTCTCAAAGTATTATAGACTGTTTGCACCATGCTACAATTAGAAAAGGAGTGCAATTGAAAACCAGTTGTAAAGTCTTGAAAATAGAAAAAGTTGGGAGCGATTTTGTTTGTCAAACCACAACTGGTGAAATAGTTGCTGAACATGTGTTGGTGGCTAGTGGAGGGGTGCAAAGTGGAAATTTACCTGCTTTTATTCCCATTCTTGCTTCTGAGTGGATTACGACTGTTCCTTCATTGTTCACTTTTAAGGTCAATCCTTTCGACTTGGTAGAGTATGCAGGTGTTAGTTTTGAAAATGCTACCATTGATGTGCAATTTGGAAAACAGAAGTATACTAGTTCAGGGCCATTGCTTATTACTCATTGGGGATTTAGCGGGCCTTGTGTCTTGAAATTATCTTCGAAATTGGCATTTGATGCGCACGATACAGGGTATAATTTCCCGTTTACTATAAACTTTATCAATCAAAAAATAGACGATGCTGATGCTGCATTACTGAAATTAGTTGCAGAGCATGGTAAAGGTTTGGTTAAAAACAAACACGATTTTGATGTTTCGAAACGTTTTTGGCAATACATCATCGAAAAATCGGGAGTGAAACCTGATGAACGTTGGTCGGATATAAATAAAACCGTTCGAAAAAACATTGCCATTAATTTGGTTCAGATGCCTTTTCAAGCAAATGGTAAAAGCATGTTCAAGGAAGAATTTGTTGCCGCAGGAGGTGTCGACTTGAAGGCTTTAAAAGCCAAAAACTACGAACATAAAACTCTCGAAAACTTGTATTTTTCAGGTGAAATTTTGAATGTAGATGGCTTTACCGGTGGTTTTAACTTTCAGAATGCTTGGTGTTCGGGTTTTGCCGTAGCCAATGATATCGCAAAGAAAATATGCTGATTTGTAAAGGAGTAGAATATGCGTACGGTGGAACTTCTACAATTCGTTTCCCGGATTTTGAGTTGTTGGAAGGTGAAGCTTTGTGTTTGTTAGGTCCTTCAGGAAAAGGAAAAAGTACTTTGTTGCATTTGCTATCTGGTTTATTGCCTCTTCAAATGGGTGAAATAACATTGAATTCGGCTCATTATTCTAAGCTCAATTCAAAGGAGATGAATGCTTTAAGAGGACAGTCGATCTCCGTTATTTTACAAGAAACACAATTTGTAGAAGTCCTTACTTTTCAAGAGAACATCGCATTAGCTTTAGGTAAAGGATCGAAAGAAGAACTCAATTTTGCTTATAAATTGGCTGCAGATTTGGGGGTAGATCATTTGCTTAGTAAATACCCGAAATCGTTTAGTGGCGGCGAAAAACAAAGGGCCGCAATGGTTGTAGCAATGGCTAAAAAACCAGCGCTGTTATTAGCCGATGAACCGACGGCAAATTTGGATGACGACAACGCTGAAAAAGTTGCTTCAGTTTTGGTGCAATGTTGTAAAGAATATCAAACAGCTTTGCTAGTAGTTACACACGATGCGCGATTGAAAAAACATTTTAACTCAACCTTACTGCTATGAATTTGTTCAAACTTAGTGTTCGGTATGTTTTTCAGGAAAAGCTCAATTTGGCTTTAACACTTGGCTTGCTTGTAGTTTCGTTTGCTGCTTGGTTGTTGAGTGTGACGATTGAAAAATCGTTGCAAGAAAATTTGACGAAAAATGTAAGCGGCATCGATATGGTAGTTGGAGCTAAAGGCAGTCCGATGCAATTGTTGCTTGCTTCTGTTTTATTTAGTGATAGTCCTACGGGCAATATTGCTATTGACGAATACGAAAAATTGAAGAAAAACCCTTTGGTTAGATCAATTGTGCCGATTGCTCAAGGCGATAATGTTAAAGGGTTTCCTCTGATTGGATCGAATCAAGATTTATTGAATCATTATCAAGCAGAGTTAGTAAGTGGAACAACCGATTTAGCAAATGGAATAGTAATAGGTCATTCTGTTGCGCAAACTTTAGGATTAACAATTGGCAATGAAGTGAATGCTACCCATGGAGCAGGCGAAGGAAAAAGTCATAACCATGGATTGAAAGTAGTGGGAGTCTTAAAATCGAACAATTCTGTTCTTGATAAACTGATGATAACTTCTATTGCTAATATTCACGCCAATCACGCAAACGTAAAAGGCGCTGATCAGGAAATAACTGCTGCTTGGATTAAATTCAAAAGTCCATTGGCTATGATGCAATTGCCAAGAATGGTAAATAAAAATACCAATATGCAGGCGGCACTTCCTGCTATAGAAATGAATCGGTTGTTAAAATTAAGTGGAAGTGGAATTGCGATAATAAAACTGTTTTCTGTTATTTTTCTTCTCTTGGCTTTGTACAGCATTTTAGTGCATATGTACAATAGTGTTAGCCTTCATTTAAAAGATTTGGCATTGATGAGAATGTATGGATATGCTTATTCATCTTTGTTTGGATTGTTGATTTTAGAAGCATTCATTATCACTTCATTAGGTGCTGTTTTGAGCATACTTTTCAGCAAAGGAGCATTTATGGTGTTGAATCAGTTCGCAAAAGCCCAGTTTCAAATGCCACTATTGACTGTTGAATACTTCAATACGTTTGATGCAATGGTGCTTACTTTTGGGATCGGAACAGGCGTTTTGGCGTCCATTTTACCCATTGTAAAATTGAAACGAAGTCATTTAATATCGTTTCTACGCTAATCTTTTTTTACTCGAACTTTTCTTAATGCTCTATAACTAAAATACGTGCCTATAATTACGAGAAATGCACCAAGAAACATGGGTGCTCCGGGCAATTGAATTGGATTGTCGACCGATGTGTAATAAGCAAAAATACCAGTCATCATAGGAGGGCCAATGATGGAAGTTAAACTCATCATACTGGTGTTGGCGCCTTGTAGCTCTCCTTGTTGATCGTCGGCAACATAATTGCTCATTATGCCTTGAAGTGCAGGGCCTGCAATTCCGCCTAAGCAGTAGATAATCATATAAGGATACATTTGCCATCCTTCGAATGCAAAGCCAAAAAGTACGAGTCCGATGGTGTAGAAGAGCATGCCGATATAAACCGACTTTTCTTGTCCCAATTTCGGAATCAAAACCCGTATGAGTAACCCTTGAACTAAGGCGCTTAATATACCGACAAAACCAAGAGAGTAGCCTACCATTTTTTCGTCCCATTCGAAGCGGTACATAGTGTAGAAAGTCCAAGTGCTTTGAACGGCATGAGAGGCAATGTAGATGAACGATAAACCAAACAATAAGCCCAAAATCATAGGCCTGTTTTTGAATACTTTGATGCTTCCAATCGGATTTGCTCTACTGAATTTAAATGGTCTGCGTTTTTCTTTTGGAAGCGATTCTGGTAAAATGAAGAAGCCGTAAAGGGCATTGAGTAAGGTGAGAATTGCGGCTGCATAAAATGGAACACGAGATCCGTACGAGCCCAACAAGCCTCCGATTACGGGACCGATGATGAATCCTAAGCCAAAGGCGGCTCCGATCAATCCAAAGTTTTGCGCTCTTTTTTCTGGTGCAGAAACATCTGCTATATAGGCACTTCCGGTGGTAAAGCTGGCGCCGAAGATTCCTGAAATAATTCGACCAATAAATAGCCAAGCCAAGGTAGGAGCTAAGGCTAATAAAATGTAATCTAAGCCAAATCCTAAAAGCGATAAAAGTAGTACCGGTCTTCGTCCATAACGGTCGCTCAATCCACCAATAAGAGGGGCGAACAAAAATTGAAAAAAGGCATAAGAAAACATCAGCCATCCACCTATTGTACTGGATTGACTAAGGTCCTCGCCCGAAAGTTCCATTATCAATTTCGGTATTACAGGAATGATGATTCCAATACCAATAACATCCAATAAAAGGGTGATGAAAATGAACCCTACAGCGGCGTTTTTATTTGTTCTCACTAACTAGATATTTGCTGCAAATAGACTACTTTTTTTCATAAAAAAAGCCCGCAGGAAGCAGGCTTTTTTTTAATCTTAATTGAAGAACGAAATTAACTCCAGCTAACAATCTTTTCAGATTTGTATTCGCCAGCTGCTAATTTTTCTTGCATTTTTTTGAATGTCTCAATAGTGTAGTTTACATCGTCAAGATTGTGCATTGCAGTTGGGATTAAACGCAACATAATAACATCTTTAGGGACAACAGGATATACAACAATTGAACAGAAGATATTGTAATTCTCTCTTAAGTCAAAAGTAATGTTGGTTGCTTCACCTAATGTACCTTTTAAGAATACTGGAGTTACAGCAGAATCGGTTACACCCAAGTCAAAACCAGCTTCTCTCAAACCACTTTGTAAAGCATTTGCTACTTCCCAAAGTTTGTTTTTGAATTCTGGATTGGTTCTAATCATTTCCAAACGCTTACGAGCTCCAAGTACCAATGGCATTGGTAATGATTTTGCAAAAGTTTGAGAACGCATGTTGTAGCGTAAAAATTCAATGATGTTTTCGTCACCAGCAACAAAAGCTCCAATTGAAGCCATAGATTTCGCGAAAGTTCCAAAGTATACATCTATTTCGTCTTGCACACCTTGAGCAACACCAGCACCTTTACCGTCTTTACCAACAGTACCGAATCCGTGAGCATCATCTACAAATAGGCGGAAGAAATGCTTTTTCTTTAAAGCAACTATTTCTTTCAATTTACCTTGATCACCGGCCATACCGAAAACACCTTCAGTAATAACCAATATACCACCACCAGTTTTCTCAGCAAGTACTGCTGCTCTGTCAAGTTGCTTTTCTAGGCTTTCCATGTCGTTGTGCTGAAAAACAAAACGTTTTCCTTGATGCAAACGAACACCATCTACCATACAAGCGTGAGATTCACTATCGTATACAATTACGTCGTTACGGGTAACAAGTGCTTCAATTGCCGACATGCAACCTTGGTAACCATAGTTAAGCAAAAACGCATCTTCTTTCTCCAAGAAATCAGCAAGTTCAGCTTCTAATTTTTCGTGTTCAGAAGTTTGTCCGCTCATCATACGCGCACCCATTGGGTATGCAAGCCCCCATTCAGCAGTAGCATCTGCATCCGCTTTCCTGACATCTGGGTGATTGGCTAAACCTAAATAGTTGTTGATACTCCAAACCAAAACTTCTTTGCCTCGAAATATCATTTTATTGTTGATAGGTCCTTCCAATTTTGGGAACGTAAAATACCCATGAGATTCTTTAGCGTGTTGGCCTAGAGGTCCTCTATTATTTTTTATTCTTTCAAAGATGTCTGCAGACATAAGTTGGTTGGTTTTTAAAATGGTGGCAAAGTTACTTTTTTAAGATTATCATGCAAAAAGTTTAATCAGTAGTATATTTGCCACTTATGTATAGATTAATTTTTGCCCTTGTAATGGTGCTTAGCCTTGTGTCTTGCAACAATTTCAATAAGGTTATGAAGAGCCCTGATAAGGCTTTTAGGCTTGAAAAAGCAAAAGAATACTTTGCAAATGAGGATTATGAAAAAGCCAAGATTCTGATTGAAGATCTTATCCCTTTGTATCGAGGAACCGCTGTTAATGAGGAGCTTTACTACATGTATGGCTATACATATTTCTACCAAAAAGACTATTTCTCAGCCTCGTCATATTTTCAGCTATTTGGAGAAACTTTCCCAAAAAGTGATAAAGCCGAAGAAGTGGCCTATTTATCAGCCAAATGTGCCTATTTCGAATCGCCAAGGTATTCTCTAGATCAGGAAATAAGCAAGCAAGCACTAGAGAAATTTCAATTGTTTTTAGAAAACTACCCTAACAGCCCGAAAGTAGATTCGTGTAATTTTTATATCGACGACTTGAGATTGAAGTTTGAGCAAAAAGCATTTCACAATGCAAAAATCTATTACAATATTGAAGAATATCAAGCGTCGGTTGTAGCGTTTAAAAATGCATTGAAAGAATTTCCTGCCTCTGCCAACGAAGAAGAGATGCGCTTTTTGATGCTTGATGCAAGCTATAGATTGGCAAGTAATTCTGTAGAATCGAAAAAAGAACGCCGCTTGAGAGAAACAATAGTAGCATATCAAAATTATATTGATAAATTTGCAAACTCTAAAAAGGCGAAAGATGCTGAAAACATCTATTCAAAAACTTTAGATCAACTTGAAAATTTCAACTTGTAATGGACTTTAAAAACGTAAACGCAGAACAATCTACCATCACTCGCGACCTTGATAAAATCACCGCAGAAACTGGTAATATCTACGAATCATTGGCGATTCTTTCTGAAAGATCGAACCAATTAAGCCGTGAAATGAAGCGCGAGGTTGACCAAAAAATTGAAGAATTTTCAATTAAAAACGAAGGTCACGAAGACGGAATGATTAGCCGTGAGCAAATTGAAGTTTCTAAGTACTACGAACGTTTGCCTAAGCCTCATAGCATTGCTGTTGAAGAGCTTTTAACTTCAGACCTATACTACGCTCGCAAAAAAGAAGCTCCAAAGAGCGATATTGAAGAGTGATATAATTGATTAATAGATTTGTAATTAACCCCGATTTACTCGGGGTTTTTTTATTTTCGGAAAGTGTTAAAGGGCAAAAAAATAATCTTAGCAGTAAGTGGTGGTATAGCAGCGTATAAAAGCGTGTATTTACTCCGAATGCTCATTACTCAAGGGGCAGAAGTTAAAGTTATACTTACAGAAAATGCACAAGCCTTTGTTGGAACACTAACCTTTTCGGCGTTAAGTCGACAACCTGTATATACCGATGTTATTAGCAACAAAGCGACGGGTGAATGGACCAATCATGTAGCTTTGGGTAAGTGGGCTGACGCCTTTATAGTTGCGCCAGCTACTTCCGTTACGATTTCAAAAATATTAACGGGAATGGCCGATAATCTTTTGGTTTTAAGTTTGATGAGTGCTGATTGTCCTGTTTTTGTTGCTCCAGCAATGGATTTGGATATGTACACACATTCATCCAATACCGAGAATTTATCTTTGCTCAATCAAAGAGGGTATCATGTTATCGATGCAGAGGAAGGTTTTCTGGCGAGTGGATTGGTTGGCAAAGGCCGATTGGCGTCGGAAGCTAGAATTGTTGAAGCAATTGAAAATTACTTTTTAGCTCCTAAAAAAATATTAGCAGGAAAAAAAGTGCTGGTTAATGCAGGGCCAACACACGAGGCTCTTGATCCTGTTAGGTATCTAGCCAATAAATCTACTGGTAAGATGGGATATGCATTGGCAAGAGCGGCTCAAGCAATGGGTGCAGAAGTGACTTTGGTAACTGGCCCTACAGCTTTAGAAAAACCGTTTGGTGTAAAGTGTATTGATGTTGTTTCTGCAGATGACATGTACAATGCATGTGTAAGTGAGTACATGAATGCTGATCTAGCTATTATGAGCGCAGCTGTTGCAGATTATTCACCTAAGCATATATCCGATCAAAAAATCAAGAAGAAAGATTCTGACCTTTCATTGGAATTGAAGAAAACCAAAGATGTTTTAGCGTCGTTGGGTGAAATAAAAAAAGATCATCAATGTTTGGTTGGTTTTGCATTGGAAACGCAAAATGCTATAGAATACGGTAGAGGTAAAATGAAGCGTAAAAACTGCAATTTCATTGTAGTAAATACGTTGGAAGACTCTGGAGCTGGTTTTGCGCACGATAGCAATAAAGTATACTTATTGAATGATGCGGGTGGTGAGGTTGATTTTCCACTGCAAAGCAAGGTTACATTAGCATTTAAAATATTAGAAAGCATTGAAAAATCATTATAAAATATTAGCGTCGCTACTGATTTGTTTGTTTACATCACAGTTTACTTTAGCGCAAGAGTTGAATTGTACTGTAAGTGTTAGAGCCGACAAAATATCAGCGACTAACAAGCGAATTTTTGAAACATTAGAAACGGCAATGAGCGAGTTTCTTAATAACACCAAATGGACCGATGTAGAATTTGCTCCTGAAGAAAAAATTAAGTGCAGTTTTTTGGTGCAAATTGACGAGTTTGCATTGCCGGGAAGAATGAGCGCTACCTTACAAATTACAGCTAGCCGACCGATATACAATTCATCTATTTCATCAACAATATTCAATCATCAAGACCGTAAATTTTCATTTAGTTATCTAGAAAATTCACCTATATTTTTTACTCCCAATCAATATCAAAATAACTTATCGTCGGTATTGGCTTTTTATGCTTACATGATACTAGGGTATGATGCCGATTCATTTCAGCAAAATGGCGGAACAGAGTTTTTTAGTCAAGCACAACGAGTTGTAAACAATGCTCAAAATTCATCCGAACCAGGGTGGAAGAGTTTCGATGATCAACGCAATAGATTTTGGATGGTAGATAATGCTTTGCAAAAATTGTTTCAACCTTTACGCGATGCGTATTATCAGTATCATAGAAAAGGAATGGATACTATGTACGATAATCCCGTAGCAGGAAGAGCTCAAGTTTTGCTCGCGCTTCAGGCTTTAGACAAAGTGCACAAGGCAAAGCCATTATCGTTCAATATGCAGATGTTTTTTAATACAAAACAGATGGAGTTGATCAGTATTTTTAAGGAAGCGCCAGACGCTGAAAAAGATCAGTTTATAAGCATAGCCAGTACTTTAGATCCTACACGAGGAAGTAATTACGCTGAAATAAAAAAATAGTAACATTTTATGTTGGTGCAACTCAAAGTCAAGAACTTTAAGTTAATACGCGATTTGGATTTGCGTTTTTCTGATGGTTTTAATGTGATTACAGGCGAAACGGGTGCGGGTAAATCCATGTTGCTTGGTGCTTTATCTCTTATAATGGGAGAGCGAGCCAATAAGGCATTGCTTAAAACCGATGCTAAAATTGTGGTTGAAGCTACGTGGGCTATTTCTAAGAACTTGACATCGTGGTTCGAAGCCAATGATTTGGATTTCGAAGCTTCAACAATTGTGAGGAGAGAGATTTCACCTTCGGGAAAAAGCCGAATGTTCATCAACGATACACCTGTATTGGCCAATACGGTTAAGTTGTTTACGGATATGGTGGTCGATTTGCATGGTCAATTTGCCAGTAGCTCATATTTGGAACCTAAAAAACAACTTGAAGTAGTCGACGCATTTGCAGGTATAGAGGACGAAGTAAAGTCGTACAGGCAATCGTTTTTGGCGTTTAAAAACTTACAAAAAGAACTATCCGAAACTGAAGAGAAAGTACGTCAACTGACTTTGGAAAAAGAATTTGACGATTTTGTTCTGAATGAATTAGTAGAAGCTAACTTGTCTGATAATGAAAATCTAGAGGCTTTAGAACAAGAATGTTTAGAGGCGGAACAATGGGGTGAGTACCAAAGTTTTTATTCTGAGTTAGAACAAAGTTTTAGCGCTGATGGAGGTGTTGAAGAGCAAATCCATTATTGGCAGAAAAGAGCTGAAAAACAACTGAAACCTAACGATGAGATATTTGCCACATTACTGAATGTTAGAGAGGAATTAGCAGAAGTTAAATCCGCAGTTAATAAGCGTCTTAACGGATCTGAACTAGATGAAGAAAGGCTGTTTACGATAAAAGGAAGAATCGATGTTTTGAATCATTTGTTGTACAAACACAAATGCATTAGCGTTGAAGAATTATTAGAAAAGAAAGCTTCACTAGAGAATAAGGGGCATGATTTTGAGAATAGCTTAAGTAAAATAGATGAGCTTAAGTTGGATATTGATTTGACTTTGAATAAGTTAACTCAGATGGCTCAAACTATTTCGGAAAAAAGAAAACAAGCCAAAGATGCGTTTGCAACTGAAGTTTGTGCTTTAATTCAAAAGCTGAGTATGCCCAATGCGGCAATTGATGTGGTTTTGGACGAAATAGCACTAAGCGAATCGGGTATAGATGGTATTCGCTGGATGGTGAAAACCGTTAAAGGTGCAGACTTCGAATCGTTGAAAACTGTTGCCAGTGGTGGTGAAATATCCCGTTTGTTATTGGCTATTAAATGCGTTTTGGCTACTCGATCATCGTTGCCAACTTTGATTTTAGATGAAGCCGATACAGGATTGTCGGGTCAGGTGGCATTGGAGATAGGTGAACTATTGAAAACCATGGGTAAAAGCTTGCAAATCATTGGGATTTCCCATTTGCCACAAGTTGCAGCCAAAGCAGGACATCACATTAAAGTATTTAAAACAGAAGAAAACGAAACTGAGGTAAGTGATGCGCGTATTTTAGACTTTGAGGACAGGGTAGAAGAACTATCTGAGATGTTGTCCGGGAAAAATGCAGGAGATGATGCTCGAAATAACGCGCGACTATTACTAAGTTGATATATTTACCAACACAAAACCAGAGACATGACAAAACTATTAGAAGGCAAAAGAGGAATTATTTTCGGTGCCCTAAACGATAAAAGTATTGCTTGGAAAGTGGCTGAAAAAGCTCACGAAGCAGGAGCAAAATTCACGTTGACTAATGCTCCAATTGCATTGCGAATGGGTGAAATTAACGTATTGGCAGAGAAAACAGGTTCAACTGTTATTGGGGCTGATGCTACATCAATGGAAGATTTGGCTGCCTTGGTAGATCAATCTCAAGAAATATTGGGTGGGAAAATCGATTTTGTATTGCATTCAATTGGTATGTCACCTAACGTAAGAAAAGGTAAGCATTACACTAATTTGTCTCATGATTTTTACCACAAAACAATGGATATTAGCGCTATGAGCTTTCATAGAGTTATGCAAACATTGTTCGAAAAAGATGCAATGTCTAATTGGGGTTCAATCTTGGCACTTTCTTATATAGCAGCTCAAAGAACTTTCCCTGATTACAACGACATGGCAGACGCTAAAGCTTTGTTGGAGTCTATAGCTCGTAGCTTTGGTTATCACTATGGAGAAAGAAATAAAGTAAGAGTTAACACTATCTCTCAATCGCCTACTATGACTACCGCTGGAAGTGGTGTGAAAGGATTCAATGAGTTCGTAAACTACGCTGAAGACATGAGTCCATTAGGAAATGCTACAGCTGACGATTGTGCTAATTATTGTATTTCAATGTTCTCTGACTTAACGAAATATGTTACCATGCAAAACTTATTCCATGATGGAGGATATTCTTTCACAGGAGTTTCGCAAAAAGTAATTGATAGATTTTCATAAGTACTGAACTAGTATAGAATCAGATATTTACGACGAATGAGAGAGCTTAGGCTCTCTTTTTTGTTGTATCTTACGCGCCTTTGATAGCGCTACAAATGAGGATATATATTACCCTACTTTGTTTTGTTGTACTCGGCTTATTTTCAGGTCAATATGCTTCGGCTCAGGCAGTACAAGGAAACGATTTTTGGTTCATGTTACCAAGTAATTTTGATCAAGGTAACAGTACTTGTAATTCAAATTATCGATTAATACTTGTTTCACAGTTTTGTGTTGAGAATGAGATTGTCTTGACATGCGATGCATTAAACTTCTCAAAAACCTACAGTATTGAATCGGGTGAATATTTTGAAGTAGACCTTTCTCAACTTGAAGGGGTGCCTGCAAACAATATTATTACACCAACACCAAACTTTGCTGATGGAGATTACTCCGATGTAAGTTTTCATTTGACATCACCACAGCCTGTACAAGCTTTTTTGTTTGTAGATAGAGGGTTAAGTGCAGAAGGTGAAACTTTGCTTCCGACCAGATTGTTAGGCAACGATTATGTGCCTGCTATGCGTGGCTTTAGCATCAATAGTATCGAAACCCACATTTTAGCTACCGAAGACAATACCAGTATCGATATCAACGGTTTTGGAGCTGTGGGTCAGCAAAACATTGTTTTGAATAAAGGGGAGATTTTTTCTTTCCTTACCGATGAAGATTGCAACAACGAAGTAAACTTCTTCAATCAATGCGTTACCATGGATGGTACCGTTATCAATTCAGATAAAAAGATTGCAATTTTTGCATCCAATAGCTTAGCTCAAATGGGGAACGCCGGTAATGGCGATATGATACTCCAAACATTTTTACCAATAAATAATTGGAGCACTGAATATTTTACGGCTCAAAACATCGAAAGAAAAGCATTAGTAGGAGGCAATATCGGAGCCATGAATGGAGCTGG
>TARA_R110001592_G_scaffold188358_4_pt1 | contig 54478 bp, 47 predicted proteins | sample TARA_R110001592 | Tara Oceans TARA_R110001592 (sample SAMEA4398387) | marine metagenome | biome: Polar Biome; feature: [SRF] surface water layer (ENVO:00010504); material: water (ENVO:00002006), including particulate matter (ENVO:01000060) such as... | depth 5 m | reverse complement strand
ATAGAACCTAAACCCCAAATATCATTAGCAACACGAGCAAATGTAACATCTGGTCGAGCTGCACCGGTACTAGAACCAGACATGAAGATAAGACCAGTATTTGAGTTTGCAGCAACAGCTTTACCACCCATTAAAATAAATGGATCTTCAACGTTTAAGTTAGTAACGTCAAGCTGAGTGGTAGTACCGTTAACAGTTAAGTCACCAGTGATAGTAGCATCCCCGGAGACAGTAAGGTTGTCACCAACAGTTACTTCAGAAGTACCGTGCCCGATATTAACAGCAACACCAGAGTTAGCTGTACCAAGGCTTAAAGTGCCGGCAGAGTTGATCCCTGCAACACCAGCTGCATCGATTTGCAAGATACCAGCGTCGATATCAACAATAGCACCTGCATGGGCATCTGCATCAAGATGAAAGGCAACACCAGCAGTATGCGCTGAAACTAATTCAATGTGTCCATCTGCTGAAGTAGTCGTTAAACTAATTGCATCAGCAGCATCAACATCTATACCACCAGCAGAGTTAATATCGATTGCATCGGCATCAGTACCTGCAGAATCTATAGTAACACCAGTTGCAGCATCTAATTCAATTTCCAAAGCGTTAATATCAACCTTAGTTGACGCATCGTTACCAACAGTAATTGTTTTTGCTTGATTGATTGTACCAATATCAATTGCTTGAGTATTTGCATCAACACCAATCTTAATTGCTTGGGATGAACCAATTGTTAAGCCTGCTGCAGAATCTCCAATAGAGTGTTCTTGACCACTACCAAGCTTTAATGCTTTGCCATCTGCAACAAAGATATCACCCCATTCTGCAGAAGTTGAACCAATGTCTCGGCCACCAACAGAGTCTGGAATGATTGCCTGATAAAATACACCAGCATCGTTGTTAGCAAATTCACCGGAAGCTTTACCGTGAATACGTTGAATAGCCGAAGCCATTGCGGATAAAGAGCCAGAAAGAGAAAGATCTTTTACATTCAATTGTGCAAGAGATGCCTTTCCAGCCTGTGTTATAATTGAGCCTTTTGCGTCAGCACCATTCGTTGAAAACGAACCGGTGATCTGACCTAGTCTCATACGCGTTTTATTAGCCATATTATTTTCTCCAATATGTTTTGTTTAATACGTAACTTAATGTAATTGGAGACTTAACCTAACGACTATAAGTATGAGCCATCCTTACATTTAACTTAAAATAACTTAATTTTTATATAATATTTTCTTTAAATTTCTAACGTGATTATCGAAAACTGCTGACTCACTATTCGTAAACTCTATTGCAAACTGTTGGCCTTTATTATCAGGGTCCTTAAACTCAAACATGAACTGACCGGTGTTGCTTCTATGTGCATTAATTATTTTCATTCCTTTCATCATTAAAAAGGCAGCTATGCTTAAATCTGACGTTTTGTACATTAAGAATTCTCCATCCGGGTTATAATACTAAATATGCGTTAGGCCTTAAACGTTCAGGTACCTAACGTAAAAAATAATTGTAACATTGCCTCAAACGCAAGAAAGGTTTGAAAAGCGTATGTTCAACATAGGCAATTAAAAAGTTGTGACCTGCACGTAACTATCTTCGTCTATTGTAAAATTAAAAAGTATTGAGCTGGTTCCTTGAATTACATAGTCATAATTAGAACCTGACCTTAAGGCTTGCCCGTTATAATGTATGTCGATTTTGTTAAAATCGTAATTAGAGTTTGCAAAATTTATGCCTGTTAATGGGTGAAAAGGAGATCCTGCAGACCACGAAGATGTTACGTCAAAGAATTTTTTAGTTCTAGATATTAAGCCTGTATTATTAATAACTATGGTACCAGGATTGGCCGTTGTTATGGTTATGCCATTACCCTGTGCAAGCACTCGTTCATTTGATAAACTAGCCTCAGAACCAAATGTCACAAACTGCATTCCTGATAAATCAGTTCCACCACCAGTAGCAGCAATAGTAACTGCTCCGTTTGATGCACTAGTAATAGTGACTCCGTTACCAGCTACCATATAAGAAGAGCCATCTGACAATTTAGTTAGGGATCCCGATAAATTAACAGTAGCAAGAGTGTCAGTTGACTTATTAAATGTTAACCTACTATCTCCACCTAGGGAGGTACCTCCATCATTAAATTGAACCTGTGTATTTGAGCCGGCTGCTGTAGTGCCTCCGGAGCCCGAAGAAATGACTTCTTGAGCCATTTTTCCTACATAGGCAAAAGCTTTGGCAAATGCAGGAATCTTGTTAGAGTTATAGTCCTGTAGAAAAAGAATTCCGTTATAGTAATCAACGCCCCAGTCTACGTTATCTAATAACGGGATTTCGTCGCCAGGAGAACCGCCATCATCTTTATAGATTTTTATTATATATGGATTAGGAGCTGTCTGAGAATAAAACGGGGGAACTAATTGGAGTTCTCCTAATGTTTCATGAGCCAGTTTGCTATTATCAAATACTCCGTTACTTTTTCTAGGGTTTGATGATACACTTTCGTAATTTGAAGGTAAAACAAATTTATACGTATGAGGTCCGGAAGTCTGAGAAGATTCGCCGCCATCACTACCAGATCCTCCTCCGGAGTCGTTAGCGTCATAAGTAGTACCAGTTAACGCCTGCAAAGAAAACTGGATATATTCAACCGTGTTTGCTGATGAACCGGTAGCACTTTGGAGTGCATAAAGAGTCCTAGCAGGAGATCTTGGTATTGACTCTCCAAATAATAGCCCAGTTGAAGACTGAATATTCGAACCAATAACTTCTTCACCATCTACTTTTAAATTAGAAGTATGAGCTTTGCCTAAAAGCTTTTTCTGGGCGAAGAACGTAGCACTAGTATTGCTTTTACCGGCCATATATTAACTCCAACTCACTGTCAACCTATCAAGGTATCCAGTCCAATTTTTAGAAGCGGAGACCCTAACAACTATATATTCGCCAGAAGTACTTACCGTACCATCTGCTGTCACTCCGTTAAAAGTACACGTATTAGTTACTCCACCATTAATTACAGTTGCATTTAAGTCCCCACTTAAACATCCATCACCTTCATTATAATTTCCTGCTCCGGCCGATGGTTTACCTAAGTCTAAGAAACCAGTTTTGGCAGGGACGTTTACTTCTACAAATACATTTTTATTCGCACCTAACGTAGCTTGATTAGGGCCACTTTTTCCGACAATGGTTGCATCACCATAAAGTGTAACCTGTACACTCGGTCGATCGTTTGAAGTATTATTTTTAAAAGACCTAAAGTAATCTCGGGTGGCATTGGTTAAACCGGCTGATGCGTAATTTACGTTGCCTGCAGGTGACTCTATGCCTCCACCCTCGTCGTGGTTTCTAAAATCCCCACTATTACCTGCGTCTTTAGGAGGTATAAGATATGTGTCGTATATTAAAAGACCAGTGGCGTGTTCAGCGTATGAACCATTATCATTCATAGATCTTTGAGAATTCCATGTATTTGATCCGTTAGAAACACTGGCCTGCGCTGTGTATGATCCGCTTACTAATCTATATGATTCACCTGTAAAGTATTCATCTGTATTTGCATTAGAAGAGTCTGACGGAGTCCAAACTAATAAATTGGTAGTGGTTTGAGTGCCGACTGTTAGGTTTGACTTTAAAGGATGATCAAACACTAAAGCACCAGCGCAATTATAAGCAGTAGTATAAGTACCAGGCAAAGATTTTGATCTACTAAAGTCAATTGTGCCAGAAACATGAAGCAATTCATTTTGACTGTTTGTTGTCGCACTTAAAGTCTGTAAACTATCTGTTGCGGCAGATGTTGTTTTTGTAGATGAAAGACCAGAACCTGATTGGATAATTTTGGTAGCCGTACAATTGGTCAATGATGTAAATGATATTGCAGAACCGCTATCAGAATATGTGTTCTTATAAACATTGCTTACTCTAGCCAGAATACTTCCGGATGGCGAAGTAAAATATTTAACACCACTAATATAAGAAAAAGAATTGTCTCCAAATATAGTAAGGCCATTACCAGCTGAAGCTAAGCCATCGTTATTACCATCAATTACCCACTCAATATAATTAGTTGTCCTAAATCCCCAGCTTCCAGAATGTAGAACCCTAGCATAATTCCACCCGTTTCTCTGTGAACCAGATACAATCCTATATTTTGCAGTTCGCTGTGTTTCCGAATATCTAGGCACGCCGTTGTCGAAAAGACCAGGTGCCCAGTTGCTTATAGAAATAAATCCTGAGCCATCTGAGTTTAAACTGTTTTCAGTACCAGAACCTGGATTGCCTGCTCCAACTAGGCTTACTGATCCTGTAATTTCTACTTCATGAATCACTGCTCCATTAACTTCTAGCCTTAAGCTTCCACTGTTGGCATCAGAAAACGCATTCGCAACAAAATCATTTCCAGGAGAACTAACATCTTCATTTAGATCACCTTCAAGTGTTGGTGCGGTTTGAAAAATTGAGCGGCGTAAATTATTGCTATTCTCAGCAGTCTGATACAAATCGTTTAAGTTTGCTGCCGTGAATCCGGCTGCTGTAGTTGGACTAGTCAATCCGGAGATTGCTTTAGAGGCACCAAATGAAAGATTGGCATCAGTACCGTCTTGATCTGCATCAATATCATCAAGATCAGGAACGGCTGTTAATGTTCCAGTACCTGCACCAAAATCGACAGTGATAGACGAAACATTGCCAGTCCAACTCTCGTCTGCTTTTATAGCCAATACAACGTACTCATTATTTGCAATAGGAACATTTCCAAAATTTATATAATTGGTTGCATTTAGAGTAGAGTCTTTTGAAATAACAGTTGTAACAGCAGAGGCTCCACTATTATCAGAAATAGAATCAAGAACAAAAGTACTGGCTACATCCATCCACCCTGTTTTACCTGGTAATTTTATAAGTACCGTAATTTTAGAAGTATCTAGTGTAGTGCCGTGACTAACAATATCTCCTGAACCGTTCATTGCTAAACTTAGATCATAATGTATTGCACCAGTTTCGTTTCGAAACCATCGGTGAAAAGTTCTTGTTCCAGTCTGCCCAGAATAATTAGGGTTTTGTGCCGGTCCATTTGAAAAAATAGAAAAATTACCAGAATTTAAAGTGTTTAGCGGAGAAACAAGCGTTTGATTAAAAAATTGCAAGCCATTCGAATGCCCGCCATTTGATGCAGTCATATAAACATTTGAGTCCCAAATATTTCCAGAATTAGTAACCGAAGCCTGATCATTATAGGACCCGGATATTATTCTATAATTTTCTCTTTTAAAAGTCTCTGCAAGACCGGTAGAATTATTCGTTAAATTATACATTAAGACAGGTGATAATGTACGTTGGCCATTATTTGATAGGTCGGACTTGAGAGGATGGGTAACATTAACCCCAGCAGTAATTGTACCGCTAATAAAATAGTTAGCAGTAATTGCAGCCGAAGATGTTAGATGAAGTTGCTTTGCATGGGTTTCACCTGCACCGGTATCTATAGAAGGTTTAGACTGAGCTGCAAGAGAAAAGCTTAGACCGTTCTGGGAACTAGCCGTGTTACCAACCGTAAAAGTTATATCTGTATTGTCATAAATATATTTGTAAGCATTGCTTACCCGGGACCTATATTTAATTGTACCACTTTGGAAATATTCAACACCGGAAAGATGGATAGATCCGGAGCCAACAAATTCTATGGAGTTTCCAGCTGTACTAAGAGCGTTTGCATTGTTATCATTTACCCATTCAACGTAATTGGTAGTTTTATCTGATGATCCTACTGTATGTACAACTCTTGCATAATTCCACCCATTTCTTTGATCGGAAGTTCCAATCTGATACTGTCCGGTTCGGTGTTGGAAACTTGGAAAATTTTCGCCATTAGATAGCACCGCAGAACCGGTTTGAGATAGGCTAATAAATCCAGAACTATTACCATTTAATTGGCTTCTGTTTCCAGAGCCCGGGACAGCGTTTCCTGCTAAGGACCCGGTAAGTTCGATTGAATGGATGACACTTCCGTTAACCTCCAATTTTAATGTTCCAATTTCGCCGTTTCCAAAAGAATTAGCAACGAAATTGGTTTCAGACCCATTTTGATTTAATGACACGTCTTCGTTAAGATCACCAGATATAACTTGCGCTCCGTTATAAACACCTTTTCTAATATTATTTCCAGATGTTGCAGCAGCGTATGAACTATTAACATTGACAGCACTAAATCCAGCTGCAGTGTTACTAGATATATAAGATGGAGATTCTGATGATTGGTTATTACTTGATCCAAAAGACAGAAGAGCGGTAACACCAGCCGAAGTATTGCAGTCTACATTATCTAAATCCGGAGCCGGGGTAGGAGCTAGTGCTTTTAAAACCTCGTTAAATCTATCGACCGCAGTACCGGTTGGTGTCGAGCTAACAAAGTCAGTAAATAATCCATCAGTGTAAGATCCATCTTCAGCTGTCCCTATAACCCCAGAAGCCGATCCGGTAGAAGCGGTTATAGTAACTGCACCATCTGATCCGGACGTAATTGCAATGTTTGATCCAGCTATTAAATAAGAGCTTCCGTCTGCTAACTTTGTTAATGAACCAGTAAGGTTATTCCCTTTGATTAATGAGCCGCTTACGGTTGTTGTAGAGTGTAATGAACCGGTTATTCCAACATGCCCGGAAAAAACAGACCCGCTCAATGTAGCTACTACGGAATTATCTATAGTAATATCATTAGAATTAACTTTTATACCGTTACCTGCTATGGCATTGACAGTAACATTTCCTGATGTTCCTCCACCAGTTAGACCAGAACCGGCAGTGACTTGAGTAATTGTACCAACGCTTCCACCACCGGAAGCTGTTGCAGATATCAATATTGACCCATCCGAACCGGTCGTAATTGTAATGCTGGAATTGCCTGCTTTAATAAAAGGGTTTCCACCAACTAATTTCGTGATCGATCCGGTTATTCCATGAGTCGGACTGGCAAAAATTGGACCAGAAAAAGCTGATCCTGTCAAGGTTGCGACAATAGCGTCGTCAATAATGAGATCGTTAGAATCAGTTTTTAGTCCATTGCCAGAAAAATCAGACGTCTTTATATCTAGCTGGACGTTAGAGGAAGCGGCGCCGATTGTAATAGTACCGCCTGTTTTTAGTCCGTCACCAGCAATAACCCCGATTGTGTTTGATCCTTGAGCCGGTTTCCCAGAAATAGAACCATAGTCTAATTTTATTTCACCAGAGTCAAAAGTAAGGCCGGAGTTTGTTTTTAGAGCTACTTGGATGTTATTAGAATTTTCTTTTAGCCCGAAGGAAGTATCAATAATGTCAGTAACATCTGTTGCAACAGTAACCGAAGATCCTGCGCCGGCATCAGTAATATCAATTCCGTCGCCAGCAGTTAACACTCTTTCATTGCTTAAGGTTGAATTAGTGGCTAGTGTGATATATTGTGCAGATGGTGGTGCCGAGGAAGCAGACTGTAGGTCATTAACTGTTGTTTTTTTCAAAGCATTTGTGTCTACATCATAGATTATTAACTCGTCCCCCGATGCTAAAGTACCTACTGAAGATTGGTTTGTAATGTCTAATTTTAGGGTACCGGCAGATGCTGCTAGGCCGGTAGTAGTGACATTGCCAGAAATTCCAGAAACTAAATCTGATATCGACTCTTTCTTTGTTGAATTATTTGTTGCATCAATAATTGCAACGCTGTCTAAAGAAACATCCACTGTGGCTGCTGATAGATCGTTTAAGTTGATTGTTAGCTTTCCTGCGGATTCTCCTATGCCTGTATTGGTACCGGATGCTAAATATTGACCAAAATCTAGTAGAGTAATTTTTTTTACTTGATTCGAATCATTTATGTCGGCCACTGCAAGAAGGTCGCCGGAAGCAATGGTTGATTCGTTTAAGGCATTGGATACTCCTTCAATATCCATCGGTATACCGGAGCCTCTTAAGTTGGCTACAGTAACCTTTTTTAACGCGTCTGAATTAGTGTCGTGTATTAATACTAAGTCATCAGTCGCGACTGCATCGATTGTAGCTGTTCCAGGTATATCAACTTTTAAATTATCTGATCCGTCGTCAACTAGTCCAGCTCCAGCGAAATTAGCCGGTTCTATTGTTAATTCTCCGGAAGAAATTTTTATTCCGCCGGCTGATTTTAATTTGGCGCTTAAGGAAACTGCGGCTGATCCGTTAAATGTAGTGCCTGAATTTAATTGTAAGCCGTCAGAGATAGTCAAAGCATGGGAGACTGTACCAGTAGCCGTACTAGTTGATATGTTTATCTGCCCTTTCGATCCCGTCGTTACAGTTATATTAGAGCCGGCAACAACGTAAGGCGACCCATCAGATAATCTAGTTAATGAACCGGTAAGGCCTCCTTCTGCTATGGTAGGACCTTTTATTGTTAAGGGACTCCTAAACCTTTCGTCGGATAGGCCGATCTGAAGGCCGTTGGGTGCAACTACCTTTTCAACGGAATTGTCTCGAGATTTTTTTAAAACTAAAAAATCTCTTTTTCTTAAATCTTCTTTTGAAATATTATTTGACATATACCAACCAAACCTCTATAGCATTAATTATCTAAATAATAAATTACCAGAATTAAACTTGCAAAAGTTAAGTAATAAACACGAATTGATTTTGAAGCTGACCGCGGTTTCTTATAACTAGATGGCCATTTTTAGGATCAGTGTCACTTCTGGTGTCCCTATCAAAGAAAGGAGCTGATGATGTACAGTGCTGCGACAGGTTGGAACTGTTGGTTTCTATACCTTGAATAGCCGATCCATCGTTTCGTACAAAACTGGCCTCAACAGGATAAGTTATTACATTGGTGTTTGTATTAAAATACGCCGTATTAGGGGCATTCTCTAACATATCTCTAAATTGACCATAACTGTTTCTTCGAAATATATTTTTAGGGTTTTTATCTTTAATATTTGAAAACCCGTACCTAAACCCTCTAACTGATCCACTATAAATTAAGTTAACTGCACCGGGACCAACATAGCCCGGAGCTTCGAGCCTATGAGCTCCTTGGACACCATCACCAAATCCAAAAAAGAACCTAGCAAAAGAATCTGTTGTCATAGAGTAATTAGATTTTGGGCCACTCGAAGTTTGCTGACGTTTTGAATCTGCTGATCCGATAATCCACAATCTTGTACTCGTTGCGGAAGACCCAGAGGCCATTTCGACCAAAGAAGGTACTGATTCTTGGGATCCAGTGACATATAAGAAAAATTCTGTTGACTGGTCTCCGATCTCTTTTGCTCTAACTCTAGGGGCTATATGACTGTATCTAGAAAACTTATAAGAATTAGCAAATTCAAAGTTAGGCACAGACCCAGTAGATTCTAGGCCTCTCGTTGCTGGCTGAGTGTTGAAGTTAAAAAGACTTTGGTCACCCGTTATAAGAGCAAAATCAGAATTAATCGCATTAGGGAATACAAGGGGGTTCCGAAAGTCGTTTACAAAAGATGCAAAACCTTCCCCATGATTGGCAATAATAATATCAGGTGTTCTTTCATCGTGCTTAAAAATAGATTCAATATCAAACAAAAAAGAGTCGTATTCAATAATGCTATTATTTGACGCAGAGATTGATCTGTTTAAAGATCCAGTAGTACCTAAATTTCTGTCCGATGCGCGACCGCCAACTCTTCTGGAAAAATTAGCCTCTTGGCCAGTAATACTATCAAAACCATGGTAAATTTCAAACAAAACTGTATTAGCTGCTGTGATTGGATTAGATAATCTAGTGGATCCAGACATCGCAAGTTCCGACGTTGAACCGCGGTATGTACTTCTCTGCTCAATCTCAAATTGATCGTGTACATCGACATCGCCAAAAGCTTCCGTGACAGAATTGTTGCTTAGCACTTGGTTAATTCTAGATGGTTTAGGTTTGTCGGCCTTAAGGTATGAACCAAACATAGTAATTTTAATTTCGCCAGGCTTAATTATAATCCCGGTATTAGTAGGTTTTGCGTATGATTCGCTACACGGGTCTGACTGTACCCCAAATATTAATTTATCTGAAGGCAATAATAAATATGGTGCATGATCCCCTGTCTCTACATCTAGAAGGCCGGACTGTAGATCATCTCTTTCGGACCCTGCTTTTATCGCTGACGGCTCAGAAGTTATTCTTGTTACAAAAGCGCTTTGGGTTGTCCCACCAAATGGAGTAATAGTTATACTTCTTGGGCTAGCCTGGCCTGCTACACCTTTAACTATATGTCGCGATGAAACCGGGTCAGTACTGTTAGAAGAATTACCGGTCCACTGAAGAACATGGGCTGCATTGGCAGAAGTAGCATCCGGGTGAAGCATAAGCATCGTGCCCCTAAACTCTGATTTTGTTGCTACTTTTACAGATGACTTTAATTTTAAATTTTTATAACTAATTTCTGTGTTAAGAGTTGATGGGCTACCGGATAAATACTCGATATCTAGACTGGTAATTTGTTTTAAAAGAGGTACAATTGCACCAATAGAAGAAGAAATCACCGTATCCGCTATTGGGTAAGAAGTCTTATACGGCAGGAGGGAATCTGGGGCATATATGTTTTTTCCATAGGTGTCAATTTCTCCGATAAACCTGTCTGGGTTATTTGCAATAATCCCTCCTGTCCAGATTTTTTGAGTATAATCGATTAGTTCTCTTTTATTTGTTGACGCGTCTAATAATGTTCCACTAATTATTGTAGCAGCGGCGGGGTTGGAGCTCGCGTTCTTTATCTTATGCTCGATTAATCCAGTCGAATTACCGGGGGACTGTCTTAGCAAAAACGCGTTGAGAACTTCTAGGCCATGTGTTTGGCTAACTAGAAAATCCGTCGCAGACGTATCATGACTTCTAGCATATCCTTTAAACCCCCTGCACCCGGCTCCTGTCGTCGTGCTCCCACCTGGGCCAACGGAGTCTAAATATACTCCAATCTCTGGAAACTCATACACTATTTTTTCAACTAAAAAAGGCTCAGTTATATAGCTGTCCATAGAAATTAAATTTGTACTATTTGGAGGGTCGTATCTGTTGTCTTCAGGAAAACCGTAGCTATTGGTTGGTTTTCCAAACGAACTATAATATGCATTAGGAAACCGTAAGATGGCGCCCCTGGCTACAGAATTAGTGCCAGTAGGTTTCCAGTCATCGGAAGACATTGTTAAAGTAACCTGTGGCATTACAAAGCCTATACACGACCCAGTAAGATTCCCTCTTGCTGTTGCTAAGTGAGGTGGTGAAGATGCCTGGTGAAAAGTCTGGCCGGCTTTTTTATCAAAAACACCAGTAGAATTAAAATAAGCCATGTAATCAACGCGGTTGTTATTAACATTATACTGACTGGTATCCGCGGATCTCTCTACGCCTAGTTGGCAATCTTGTGTGTTGTTAAGCTTAATTTGAATCATGTCTTTATTTCGCAACTTTTTATCAAAATAAGGCATAACACTTTCGGAAGTCCCTGTTAGATAAAAATTATCGGCGTTAGGAATAAAGTAATTGCTTTCTACGAATGGATCGAGTACTGGATTATCCTCTCTTTTGTATAGCGTTTTAGCAGAGCTAGTGTCTGAACTGTTTTTTTCTGTTGTTCCAGCGCCAATTGCAGAAAACTGCAGGCCTCCATCATGATAACCGGAAAAAGCAGTTCTTAATAATTCATCACCAGCAGCTAGTTTTGTTGGATAGTGTATTTGGCTTTCGGTGGGGTGTAACGTGGAAGTCGAAGACAGACTTTGGACTTTAGAATCATCAAAAGTTAATTTATGGTTTCCTAATCGACCAGATGCGTCTGAACGACTGATTGATGGTTGGGATGATTGACTATCTAGATCGCCTATTAGAACCCTCGGTGGAAGACTAGAGATGCCAGAAGTTGGTTGTTTTTTACCGGTGTATAGAGCTGTCGCAATAGTTTTTCGCCAATCAGTATATCCTGCTGTGCTAGCATTAATATCTACACCAGTTACAAAAAACCAACTAAGTTCTGCAATCCTTCCTTTAAAATAAGCACTGGTTTGCAACTGGGTAGGGGAGTTGTCTTTACCACCTAATCCGCTTCCAATGACGATTGGAAAGTTAGATAGGCTAAAATTAACGCCGGCGGCTATTGCGCCAGAAGCCGGATTATCTTCGGTTACATTAGTTTGCTGTTTTCCATTTATGAAAATAGATACTTGAGGACCCGATACACCAGATGTTGCTGATTGGTGTTTTTCGTCTAATCCATTAGAATTATAATTTCTAGCTGTAACAGTTGAACCAGGATAACCTCTAGGTATTACGCAAATATGATACCACGTTTTTTCTATTAGTTTTTTCTGAGTTTTGACTTCTTGAAATTTTGTTGCATCGTATGGAGTTGTGTGAGACCAGTCATAATATCTAAAAGATAATTCACCTGTGCTAGAAACAATTAATCCAAAACCTCTTTTACCTGTTGCTTCTTCAACGCTCTCCATAATGCATGATCCGCCACCATCATTTCCTCCAACATAAGTGTCAATGTAAATCCACCCAGAAATAACGGCAATTTCAGAACCAGTTAATCCAATACCGTATGGTAGTATCGTTGAATTAACCAATCGTTCCGCGACTGGAAGAGATGCGGCGCCAAATTGGGAATTGGATACTGAAGCGGTTAAGGTCAATACACGGTTTTCAGAAAATTCAAATGTTCTTAACTTCTGCTTATGGGTAACGTATTCCATTCTCTTTGTAAGGGTTCCGCTTACTTCTGTTATTGACCAAGAATTATTGGAAACATCTTCGACTCCATCACCTTCGCCTCTTAATTGAAAGACCAAATGGCCAATCGAACCGGTGGTGTGAGGAAAGTTATTTCTAAAAGGTCTAGAATTTTTACCGGGCCATCTGTCGTTTAAGAACAACACGGTGCCATCATCAGACTGCACTGAACTTTTATAGTCGACTTCGCCGCGACCTGTTTTATCTTTAAAAATTGCCATTTTATCTCCGAGTCTTCCCTCTATAATTCATGGAATTAATTCTATCTCCAGAAACGCCTGAAAATCCAACTGCCATATCTAAGTGAGCACCGGGCATTATACCTTCATCTACAGTAGGATCCATTAGAAGTAATTGTATTTCTATGCCATGGTCACTTTTTAACAAGTCGGAATTATCACTTTCAACAAATGGATACATGTTTTTATTAAAATCTGAAACATACTCTGGTTCTAATAATGATATTGCATGATCGTAATGGTTTGTTCCTGTCCCTACAACACGATTTCTACCTAAAACATCTTCATAGAATTCTGAAGTGTAGTCATTTTCTGCAGGGTTGTAATTATTTTTTTGGGCTTGAATAACTTCACCAGTTACAGAGCCGGGCTGTCTTTCGCCTTCTATGAATGTGTTAAGACCATAAGTCTTACTCCTAATTTCAAAAGGTTCAATAACTCCATTATAGCTTAATTTTTCATCATAAGAAATAAAAGACCCAACAACAGGAAACATTCCAGATGGCCCGTTGTTTTCTATGTATGAAATTGTTTCAAATTTGTCTAAATCAAAAAATGGCGTGGAATCGATATATTCTTTTCCGTAGCCATAGTTTTCAGTGTTTAAGCCAAAAGATATTGTTTCTGTAATTTTGCCATCAGGGAATTTAACATTTGCAGATGGTGTCTGTTTATAAGTGCCACTAAGGAAATATACGTCTGTTCTTAGAACGCCGTCAATAACCGCTGTTTGAATAGTCGTTTGTTTGTTAAGATCGGTTTCGAACACTACTTTTGACAATTCTAGCCAATAATTTAATGCAAAATCGTGACGGACAGACTCTCGTTCCCCAGTAGGGTAATTGGGAGCGAGTACCGCATTATCCACTGCCCATTTCTTCATCGCAAATAAATTTGGGTCTGTATAAGTAGAGTTTGCAGCACTAGTACTGTCTGGGTCTAGGTTAATTATTCCATTGATAATATATCCAGTCCAATTTGATGGGCCCAGGGCTTGCCCATTCCAGAGACTTGAATTAGCAGCGACGCCGGTGGAATTAAAAAGAGTACCAGCAAATGAATAAGTAGAATAAAGGTCAACGTCTTGACCTAAGCCTGCATCGGATACCGACTGGACATCAACAAAATAATTCTTGTCAGAAATAGAACTAGTTATAGAATTATCTACTAATCTGTATCTAGGGTTTCTACCAAGTATAGGTAAACCAGATCTTAGAATACCTATTTCTTTTATTTCTGTTCCTTGCAGGAAATACTGGGCCTGGCGTTGATTTGATATCGTTGTAGTTTTAGAACCAGTCAGAATTTTATCTATTTTGTTCATTAGGATCCCTCATTACTAATAATCCCTTCTAAGACGGGATCAATTGTGGCAGCTAGCCTAGACTTAAGATCAATGTGTACATCCGCTTGTTTATATTCATATCGGTGTCTTTCTAACATGTGAGATTCAACAACAAAATTTATGCCTAAAAATTCAGTAGTTCTAGGAATTAATCTTTCAATAAGTTGGCCAAAATTATTATCAAACCATTTAAAGAATTTAAAATATTCCACAGTGTCAATTTTATCTGTTAAACGATTAAAATATTTATCAGATAATTTTTCTAACCCAGGATAGTTAACGGCAAACATTTGTTCAGGAGTACCCATAGCATCATTGATATATTGGTTATCTACCATAACATTAACAATGTCTTCGTTTAATGCCATAACCAGCGAAGCTTCCACACTAAATCTTCTGTCATCAGTTATTGGCGCTCGGGGATTTAAACTATACACTGGTTCGTTTTCTGCAGATAATTCGAATGCTGTATCTGGATCTTGTGCAGATGCAATTCTTACTTTATTAACATTAATAGAAACATCAAAGTCTGGATCTAATCTTGCGACCATTCTCTGAATCGGTTTAAAAATTACGGTCGAAGGAGTAAAATTATAGCCAACAAAACCAGCAGAGGATAATAGATCTGGACTGTCATATCTATTCGCCATGCTGTTCTTTGTTATATCAACTATATTGATTTTTCCTGAACTATTCGAGCTACTAATTTCTTGATTCAAATCAGCAGCTAATCTTATTCTTTCCCACGACCCTAAAGGTAAGCTCCCTGACGGTATTGCGGTAGATAATGATTGAATTGGTTGATTATTTTTAAAATAATAACCAGAGTTAACAAGGGGACTAGAAGCAGCAACCGACATTGGGCTCATCGCGTGGGTTCTAGCTTCTAAACTATTTAAGTCTTTTGACCAAAATCTAAATGCTGCAAGTTTTCCATTAAAATTAGTTTCATTATCTCCAGAATAATTTAAAAGATCACTAGTATAATTAGACGGATTATTATAGCCGATGGCTATTCTGTTCCCTTGATTAGTAGCAGCGGTTAACCTATTTCTTTCATGGCTAGTACCGTTATCGATGGAATTATCATAAGTTCCTGAGATGTAGTGCTTTTCAATAATGTTTGTTCCATTAGTTTTATATGCACGAACTAAAAATTCAGACTTAGGGTCTTTTGCAATGTGGTTAACGTTTAGCCACCAAGAAGAGCCATCGTGAAGGTCAATGCCACTACCGGTAATAAATAACTTACTATTTTTGCTACCAGAAAAAGCCAAAATTAATTTAGGTGTTTCGTTAATTTCAAACGAACCGCTAACAGCAATTAAATTTAAACAAATAGACGGCTTAGTTCCTGCCGTTAAGGAAGAAGAGTGTTCTAAGCGAAATAACGATTGGTGTTTTACCAAAGGATCTAAAATGTAATGGCCTTCCCAAGACCAGCTAGCCGATGAAAGAGATGTTAATCCTGGACTGGTTGCTGGTTGTGCGACTTTTATAGTTGAAGATTCAGCGCCCATTAAATCTATTAATACTTTTTCTGCAGTACCTGCACCAAAAGGATGCCCTGGTTCATGACGGTATCCAGCTAAAACATCTCTAGATTGTAGAAATGGGCTTCCGATAGAAAAATCAATAGAATTATACCAAGTACTATATTCTTTGTAACGGTTTGCAAGCTTCTTGGTTTTAGATCCGCCGTACTCCCTAATTCTAAAGTTAGTGTCTGGATTAACACCTAGCGCTAACATAGTACTTTTCACAGACTGTTGAGTTCCTTTCATTCTTCTTATCGAAGGAACTTCTGCCAGTAACCTGCGCCATAAGTGTTCTTGAATTTGTCTTAAACTGTAATTAGAGTATGGGATATCATTTGATAAATTTTTACCGTTTGTATACGGTTCTATTTTAGCATCCGAAAATGAATTTGGTAAATTTAAACCATATTTTCTTCCAAGACTTTGCAAAAATTGAGCTGGTACAGAATCCATACTGGAATGGCTTAAATCGTGGAGTTTTGAAAATGAATCCAGGTAAACTTTTATTTCATCAAAAAATGATCCCCAGATAAACAATAGAGAAGACAAAATTTGAGAAGAAGGGATTTTACCATTTCCTGGAAAAGCACCGTCAGAGTTATATCCATAATTTTCACCTAATTGACCAAATTCGTTTTCTAGTCCATCAAAAGCTTGGCCTTCTAAAAAATAGTGCGCTGGTACTAATTTAGTTATTAAATTTGGGTTGTTAGAATCATAAAGACTAGCTGAGGTTAATAGGTCTGAGTTTAAACTAAGTAAATCTGCATAATCAGGAAATAGAACCGGTGAATTAAAGGACTTTTCATAAGCAACAGGCATTTCTTTTTGTAATTTAGTACCCCGCATAGTGAGTGCAAAATTTGTAATTTGCCCGTGAAGTCCGTTACCAGAATGGTCTAAAGCAATATTGTTATTCAGGAAAGAACCCGTAGGCTCGTTAAAACGATAGTAAAGTGATAAGTTGTTATCTTGAAAAACATTTTCTAAATAATAGGTATTAATTAAGCTTTGCGATCTACTAGACTTCCAGAATCTAAATTCATCTATGCTTGAATCAAAAGTTTCTGCCGGAGTAAAAGGTACACTATCAAAACTGTGGGTAGAACCAGAACCGATTTGAATATTTTTATTTAAAAAATCTAGGTTAAATATTTCAGCAGACGAAGATGAAGAAACTAGTTTTGAATTATTATATATCTTTATAGAGTTTGATGCAGCATAATCATAAACGAAGGCCAAATGTTGGTAGCTTCCTTTTGCTACGCCGAAAGAAGCAGAAATAGAAGTACTCCCAGAAGAAATACCAAAAAAGACAGAAGCTGTCGAATCACCTGTTGTAGACTTACTTAAAAATAAAGACACACCATGATTGTTAGAAGTGTTTAGTTTTTGAAAAATTGTTTGATTATCATTAGCGGTTGATGAACTAACATATAACCAATGCTCAATAGTAAATTTTCCAGTAGATGCAACACTACCTACTGATCTCTGAGCTAAAATATTTTTTGATATTTCTGGAAACAAATACCCTGATTTATCTTGCGACACCAAATATTGGTTACTAGCTTTTGAAAATTTTAAATCACCAATAAATTTAGGAAACCTTTTTAAAACATAATTTTCAAAACCGGATAAAGAATCTTCGTATTCCATTAATTCTTTTTTATTACCATCAAAAGGATAACTGTTTATTATCCTATCAAAAGCAACGTTAACTTTACTTTCTGCACTATTAAAAAAAGTATGGTTTGTAAAATCAGCCCAGTTAATTTTAATCTGTTGTGTTGATTTTAAACCGGTACCATACGGGTCATCTCTCCATATATTGTCTTGGGAAGGAGAAGATTCAGTTAATTGACTTCTTGTTATTGATTTAAAAGTATAACCTGGGAGTGATAGGTCATTTATTGTTGATGGACTAAAAAGATCGCTCATTATTTTATCCTAAAAGTACCGTTGTTATCGTAAACAGTTTTTACGCCATTTATAATAGTCATAAAATCAATCGAATAAGTTTTAGCTCTTGGTAAATGAGAAAAACTAGGAACGAAATACATGGAATTTAAATCAGAAGAAACCCGAGTAACATTGTTGGCTTCAACAAAGGGTGTAAGTACTTTAGCATTATAGGCATCTTTTAACCTATAATAAACCTTGTCTAACATTTCAGTTTTTAATTTAATTGGAATTCTAACAGATTGTCGTTCAGCGGCAATGTCGGTTATGAACACTTCTATCTTAGGTAATTCATCAATAGAATATTCAGACCTAAGATTAGGAATACTAAATCTATAGCGTTTATTTTGAATCCCAATGTTGGTATTACTCTTGTTGATTGTTAAGCTACCAGTAAAATAGCTAATGTTGTTATCTAGACTTAACCATTCTTGGCCAAAAGTAATAGACCCGGACGCGTTGACATGCTGAGCTAATGTTGTTGAACCAAAAATAGTAGAATTTGAAAATCTATCAATAGCCAATGAAGCAGAATAAACCCCTGTTTTAAATATCCCTGCATCTGTATACTGGGATCCAGTAAAATACTGCGCGTAACTTCCCGTATGTAACTTTACTAACACACAATTATGGCCGGATATTTCTGTATTTCCAGAGCCACTTAAAATATTGGTTGATATGCCACGAGATAAAGATTTTAAAAATAAAGAACCGGTAACGTTAAATTCAAATTGACCATTATCATCAGTGATATAATCATCATACTGAATTATTAATTTTGGCCTTATATACGGGTTTCTAGTATGCCTAGAAGAAAATCTTTTAACAAATCTTGACCTAGTATCTAGTTCTTCCGACCCTGAATAACAAATTAAAAACCCGTGATTTGGCAAAATGCCAACCATGGAAGCAGAAACTATATTTGTTACATCCATAAAAAGGTCTTCATTCCCGATGGTAAATTGTTGTGATTTCACAAAGTAGGTAATCGACCCACCAATAGAACCGCTTTCTATCAAATCAATATTACTTGCATTCAGGCCACCGCTAGCGAAAGCTCCAGCAGAATTCCACACAATATTATCAGTTGTATAAGAAGCAGTTATCCAATTTGCTCGATCTAAATAACCTAGGGATGCAACATCTTTTCCTTTTCCTTCATCAAAACTTTTTGACAATGGAAAAAGAGCTAAATTAAAATTTGCTGGTGCTACCTGGTTTCCTTGGACGTCGTGCATTTTTAATACTGCTTTAAAAGATGAATGGCTAAAATCAACCTTGTCTTTTAAAGAAGCCGATACATCTTGAAGATTAAATTTAATTAACCCTCTCGAAAGTTCGTTAGGCTTTGATTCTCCAGATATCGTATTTTCATCGTATAATTTAAATATGTCAACAGTGGATGCGCCGCCTAAATTAGCATCAGTAGCCCTAGATGTTGACGTAACTATTTTGTTTGTGATATATGTGTCTTTGCTAGCAGTGAATACTAAATACATTTTAATTTCCTCATCTTACGCTTACACTTATATCTTCATCCGGGAATCTTAATTCAAAAATATCCCCTGAAGAGCAAAAATATATTCCGTTATTGTAATTCTGTTTAAAATTATGGGCAGAGTTAGAATATGATCTACCTGATGACGACCCTTTTACTCCGAGCAACCTTAATTCGACTAAAGATAAAACGCCGGGGACGTTGATTATAGTGTTTACTATGTCTGACTCAATTATAGGCTGACCTACTTGAAAATTAGACCTCTTTAAAAGCTTTTTAACCCTTTCTAAAACTGTTCTTACAACTAGCATTTTGTTAGAATTAGGGTTTGCAATTATCGAAATGCTAACTTTAAAATTTAATACGCGGACGTCCAGTATATCAATAGAGTCACTGATTAACCTAAATTCATTAAGGTATTTAGATATATTTAATTTTAAAACATCCGGGGCCATCGATAATCTTCCGGCTCGATCGGTGCAAACAACATACAGAATGCTGGACAGGGGATTCTGGGGATTTGCAACGATTCCAGCTCTATAAATTCTCCCATATTCGTTTGGAAGCATGTAGAGTCTAGCCAAAAGATCTTCCTTAGTAACTATCCTAGATTGTATATTTCTGGCTGAAGGTATTAGATTTCTAATATCTTCAGAAGTTGGTCGATCACTACCTCCACCTGCGGCAAACTGATTTGATATCTCTAGTGAAGAACGAATATCAATGGCTGTTGAAGCGTTTAAACTATTTCTAAACTTTATTTTTAGACCGTCTAAATCGTTAATAGAACCGGGCGGGACATTGTGAGATGCTCCTCCACCATGGCGATAAGTTACAGTTATTGTAGTGTTTTGCGGAGTTATACCTAATGTTTTAGTGTCTAATAAAAGAGCCGGATCTAAACTAAATCTAGACATTGTTTTCTTTCCATACACAGGGAGAGAAAGACTGCTAGGATCTGGTACTCCATCATCTGCTAGGTTAGAAGAACGACCAGACCCAAATTGTATCCTTGTTTGCCTGGTTCTAATATCTGAATTTACAGTAAACCTATAAGGAGCAGGGATAATACCTAGGTTAGACTCAACCCCGTCCAGTGATTCACTGTTGTTAGGAAAAGACTTAAACACGGTATCTTGAGATAGATTTTCTACTTCATAATATTCGTTGAGTTCTGAGTCGATAACCTGAGAAATGCTGCTAACATCTGGATTAGTGAGTGTTATTGTCCTAAATGATTGATATGAATTTGGTATAGAGATTTTTTCTGTAGTTAATTTACCCGACACACACGATCCGTCCATCGTCATAACAAAATAGTTGCGCCCGGCAGTATTTAATAGCTTAGAGGTTTTTGCTATATAGTCACCGTTAACATCCCTTTTAGAAAAATTTAAATCTTCTAAAAGAAAGAAACTAATGCCACTTACAGTTTTTAAGGAAGTATTAGCTTGTATGATTGGTAGCGAAACTTCTTCCGGAATAAATTCACCATTTTTTTGGACAGCAGGTATCCTTAAATAGAATGTAACCGTTGCTACAGCTGGGGCAGCTCCGGGGATTTTAATTCCAGCGTTTTGAGCCATTTTTTCTAAGTTAATGGTTTCTACTGCTGAGACAGGGTCTAGTTCTCGAAACTGGTGGTCTGTATAGAATGACATACTATCGCCGACGTACGCTGCTAAGTCCATCATTAAACCACCTAAAGATGATTCAGAAAAATCTTGCATGTTGTCAGGATAATATATTTGCGCGAATTGCTGTAAGTCTAAACGAAACGAGTCAAAGTCTTTTGACATATAACTTCTGTTAATTTCTTTTTTTATGTTCTTTTTAGTGTTTGCCATATTTTATTTACCCAGCAGTGTATATTCTAACTTTAATCCCGTGCTTTTTACCTGAGATAGCAGGAACGGAATATGAAATAACTATATCAACTTTTGCAACTTCTTTATTATCACTGTGATCGACTTCTGTTGAAAACCCTTGCAGGTTTATAAAAGGCATATATTTTTTTGTTGCAGCCTTAATTCTTTGCATGGCAGTCATATCTATGTCTTCTGCGCCTAATTCTAAAGCCAACTCTAATAAATTGGCTCCAAAATCGTATCTACCTAGTCTTTCGCCATAATTTGTTAAAAGGAGGTTTCTAAAATTATCTTTTATCTGCTCTTCTAGATCGTAGTGCATCTTATAAATGTTTTGACCGTTACCTAGTTCCATAGGGGTTTTTATACCTATCGGCTTAAGAGTAACTTTTTTTGCCTCTAATTTTTTAGCTTCGGGTGTAATTCCTACACTTTTAAAATCGTATATTTTTTTATCTTGCCTTTCAGCCATAGTTAAACCTCTTTTATAATTATACTAAACAAGAATTTTGCGGCAATAATACATTAGAATAAAGGTGACATAATCACCGGGCCGGCTGCGCCTAGGCTGGTTTTGATTACAGTGCCGCTAAATTTACAGGACATAAATGATGCGTGAATTGTTGATGCCATAACTTGAGACTGGTTTAATAAGCTTCCTCCAGCTAAACCGGCTGCGATGTTAGGAAGAAAAACCGGGGGTACAAACATAGTAGTTACTCCAAGCGCTTCACAACCTATAGATGATTTAAAATTTACCAGTGTTAAACAATATGATACTAACGCAAGTGAAACAAGGGCCATGCTTGGATCCTGGGCTTGAAAGCTGGCGTTAAAGGCATTGGTTAATATACCTTTAGTAGAGTCTGTGTCGCTGACCTTAGCTGGTACCGTTGGCGGGGTTGGATCTACCGAAGTTAAAACTGGGGGAGGTACTGGGTATAGAAACGGTCCGGGCTGTAGTATTGTTTCAGCATCTGATGCGTATTTTGCAATCGCGTCTGCTAAAAATCCAGCCATGTTACTTTCTGTGTAAACACTCTTAAACGTTTTCTCTTCTTCATCGGATGTAGAGATTTTCTCTTTTTCTAGCCCTTTTTTAAACGCATCATGTATTTCGTCAGTCAATTTTTGTTTAGATAACATTATTTTGTTTTTCCATATTTAGACAAAATATTAATTAAATCGTCTTTAGATGCTTTGACTGCGGTGTCTGTGCTAGTTATGGCCGTCTGGAGTGCAACTGATAATGCTAAAGGTGGTGTAGATGGACCGACACCAGTACCATGAGTGTGCGTATCAAAAACAGATCCTAAGAACGTTTTTAAATCTGCTATGTGATTCTTAACATCGGTAAAATGCGTATCCAATAAATCCTTAAGTTCATTACCTAACACCAATGGTTCTGTTGCTCCTTGGCCTAGTACTATCTGTGTGCCTTCACCAGATTCTTTTGCCAATGATTCAACTCCGCTTCCAATTACTACTGTCGGGCCATCAATCATAATAGTTCCATCTGGCTGTAAGAGAATGACCGCTTGGCCATCCCCGGCTTCCGAGTCCCTAATTCCTTCTTTTATAATTCTTATCGTGCCGTTAATGTTCCCTACGCCCTCTAGCAAACCGTTGACGTCTTTCTCTTGATGTCTTGCTACTAATCTAATATGGTCTGCTTTTGAGACGCAATATGAACCAAAGACGCCTCCTGGTGATTTTTCTTTAGATTCATAGTCTTCACGTTTAGAATCTTTCCAAAATTTAATTACCGGAAGTATAGAGTTATTTTCTTTGTCATTACTTAAAGAAAATAACTTATCAGGCATGCCAGATGAACCTATTAAAATTCTAGCTGCATCATATTCTAAATCAGGGTCACCCTCACATTGGTTTGGTTCTAAATTCCTTAGCTCCGAAAACCTTAAAGACTCAAGCATGCCATTTGAATTGTTTATATCCCTTCTTTCATTGACAATAGTTCTAGGAGCTGTGCGTATAGGGTTTGTACCGTCATCTAATTCTGTGGCTGGTTGTGGCGGAAATCGTCCTCTTCCAGTTACCAGATCAATGGTGGCAGACCTAGGTCCAGATGTGCTATTTACGTTAGATTTAGAAGGAGCTTTATTGTTTTTTGAATCAAAGACCCCAAGTACATCTTGGTTTTTTGTCCAGCCTCTTTCTTGCCCTAGGCAAATCAACGAATTATTAGACCCTTGTAAAACTAGATCACCCGGGCGTTTTAAAAACCTTGGCACAGGCTCGTAAGTTTGTGAACCTTGCGTTACAGCTGTTTTAAAAATATCGGAGTACTCACCCCGGTTAAAAGAAAGCAAATCATCTGTAACGCCGCCATTGTTAAATTGGCCAATTTCTTTTTCTTCATCATCTTCCTGAGTAGAAATTCCACCAGGCTGATCAGATATTAAAAATCTTCTATCATTATGGGTAAAGTTAACATCTTCTACACTGTTAGTAGAAGGTAGCCTAGATAACCAGAAATTTTCGTTTCCAATTCTAAAAATTAGTATCTGCTCGCCTGTCTTTATTGGCATCTGAAAATGTGATGGAAACATTGGATAACATACGGAAAGTCTTCCAGAGCTGTCATATTCTTTTTCAGAAATTATTCTAGCAAGAATTGTGTTTTGCGGTATGTCTTCTAACATGCTCGGGTTGTCTACTCTAGAAATAAAATCATTAGAAAATTTATTCCATTCATAAATGCTGTATATTATTTCTTCAGCAACCCCAATGACCAATTGTTGTTCATTCGTTGAGTGTAAAAGTGCTTCTAGCCTTTGATTTATGGACATTTTAATTACCTGTCTATTTTATTAAAAATATCATCCGGGTCGACGGCTGAAGCTTTTTCTTCTTCTTTTGAAATGAGTTCGGCCAATTTAATTAATTGGTCGTTTGATTTATTCATTCTTTCTAAATATTTTGATAATGTAGGCCCGACTGTTATGTGGTCAGTTGTTGAATTTCCCATTCCGGTGTAAATACCGGTGAAAAGCATATATGCGTTCATTCTATCATTAATAGCATTTTCATATATTTCTTTCCACAACATTTTCTTTTTATCATTTGTCGACTCAATTGACTCTAGTAAATCTGAAAACTGTTTTGACTTTTCATCTAATTTTTTAAAATTTTCTGTTAAATCCATTTTAACCTCGCTAAAAGATATCGTACCTTTTTCCATCACCAACTTTTTGGCGATACTTTCTTCTTATGTTCGTCATGCTGGAAGATAATTGTTTAGAATTTAATCCAGATATTTCTCTTATATAAACAAATATACCCCTTTTATTTAAAAATTCTAATTGGTCTATATTGTCAAATACTGTTATAATAGCATTCATGCAAACCAAATCATTTTTGTGACTAAGTTCAGAAAGTATTTCTTTGCACATCGGCCGAATTTGTTGAATCGATTCTTGCCTAATATGAACATCTACTGGATCTGGGACGAATTGTGCGGCTGCTATTGATGCTTGGTCACGTGAACTTAAGATATCTGAATCATCAATAGAAACAGAATTATACAGTCTTTTTTTGATTTTCCTAGAATTTATAATAAGCCAATTTTTTGCAACTACGTTAAAGTAAGAAAAAGCATTTGTTCCGCGGCTGTGGTCAAATTTATGCAATGTTTCATATAGAGCTACAACGCAGGCTTGTTGTAAGTGCTCTGGTGTTTCTCCACATTTATGAAACCCGTATATATAAATTAGATTTTCAGTTAATTTTAAAAGAGCAGGCTGAATTCTTTTTTCATAAACCTTTGCTCTTTCATCGTAACATTCAGATGAGCAGAATTCTAGAATTGCTGCTTGTGTATCTTTTGTAAAGTATAATTTCTTAGGTGTTATTCGAGGATCTTTAGGTTTTGAACCTCTTCTAATTTTCTTCTTTTTCGCCATCTTCAGTCCTCGTTAATTGATTTGCAACATCTAGCACAGAGTCTCTTGAAGACTTGATATCTTCTAACACTTGCCTAACTTGTGGGCTATCAAAAAATAGAGGTGTATCCAATACCTTCTGAATCCTGTCGTATCTTTCATCTAAATTTTCCAAAGAAGCCTCTATAGCGTCTTCGATACCAAATATAAACTTAGCAAATTTATAATTATAGTATAATGAAATTAACAAAATAATTGATAAACAGATTGTAAATATCAAAAAATAATTCATATCATTTCTTTCATGAAGTCATCATACATTTTTTCTATAGCTTCTTGTGAGAATTTTTCTAAAATTATTTTTCTTTGTGATATAGCTTTTTCTCTATAGTTTTTCTTTTGCTTTAAAAATTTTTCAAGGCCCGATTTAAAATCCATTTCGTCTACGTCAGCCCACATTGATTCTTTCATAAATATTCTATTATCAACTCTCTGCGGGTGGATTTCTTTGATGCTATATTGTATCGGTAGCCAATGGCCATCCTGTAAGAATGTTTTGTGCCCAGACCAGTCAGTTGCCATAACAGGTAATCCAGCCGCTGCAGCTTCTATCATTGGCAACCCGTAGCCTTCTCCACGGGTTGCACTAATAAGACCAATTATATTTTTATCATTATATAATTTAAATAATTCACCAGTGTTCATGTTTCCATGAAGTAAGGTTATTCTAGGAAATTTAGTTTTTCTAACATGCCGAATTACTTGTTTTAGTGAATTAATGCTAATTCTTTTATCGATAGTGGAGTTAGTGCCCATATTTGTTTTAATAATTAAACCGACGTCTTTCCTGTTTGCAAATTTTTCGCAAAACCATTTAATAGCGTTGACAGTGTTTTTTCTGTCTAGATCTGGTTCAGGAGCAGTCAATTGACCAAAAAGCAAAAAATTATTTTTAGATTTAACTTTTAAAAATTTTTCTTGTTTACGGTCATCTGCGAAATTTTCAGGATATGATTCTGGAATCACTTTTAGCAATTTCGTAATTTTTCCTGAATTTTCCAGAACGCCCTTGGTAAAGTCTGATGGAACAATTACTCCATCCATTTTATTACATGCGGTAATCCAATCTGGGTTACAAAAATTAGTTTCGACAGCAGCCGTGATTCCCACGTTTTTCTTTGCTAAACTAATATCCCATTCATCAGGTAGTTGAACCTGGAATGAAACATCAAATGGTACTTGCGGCGCGCTAGATCGATTCATAATTTCACCTATCAAACCATCGAGAGCTTCGGGCTTTAAATACCATGGCGTAATGCCCCAAGGTAAAATTTGGCAAGTTATATCGTGTCCTGATTTTAATAACCATTTAAAAACTTGCCGAGAATGAACCCCGTAACCAGATTGCGATAGTAATGGTCCTCTAATTAATACTTTGGCCATATCTCTATAACTCCGTTACTGTAAAATTTTTCTTGTTATACTTAAATTCCATAATTGTTTTGAGTAGTGTATCATTCCAAAGATCAATTACTTTTTGATATCCAAATTCAGATATAGCATATTCTCTTGCTTTATTACCTAGATTATTTCTTTCTTCTGGCCCTAGGTCATACATCTTATACATCGCTGCCGTTACATCTGCAGTGTCTACCATGTCTTCAAAAATGTAAGGAACAGACTGGCTTCCGACCAATGTTTTTACTTTAATAGGAAGTGCAACCCCATTTTCTTCACCGGTGTATGCGTTAATAACTTGCCTGGTTTGCCCTCCAGTCATTGGTGCAATAATAGGGGTCGCCGTTTGCATGGCTTCAAGGGTTGATAGGCCAAACCCTTCGGCATAACTGATATTAATGCAGACGTCAGAAATGTTATGAAGAACATTAATTGTTTGAAAGTCTACTCTTTGATTAGAAAAAACAACGTTGTCTTTAATGCCTAACATTTCAGCTACAGCAAATAAATTTGGGCCTTCGGGATCATTTGGATCTGTATGCATTAAAAGAGATGCTTTTTTATGGCCTTTTTTGTTTTGTAAAATATCTAAAAAATTCTTAAAAGAATATAATAAATCATTAGGCCGTTTTCTTCTAGCATTTCTATTCATCCAAAACATAATAAAATGATCATTTCTATCTTTGCCAAGTATTTCTTCTTTTTTTACTTTCTTTACATGATTTGGAATTGGAAAAAATAAATTATTTGGTAATGCATGAGGAACAAAGTTTGTTTTTCTTGGCCATCTTGTTGAGACCTGAGAAAAAGTATGATGGCTATGGCAATTAATCAAATCGCACGCTTCATAAAAGGGATCATTAAATTCAGGATAAGGAGAATTATCCCAAACGTGCCAATACGCTATAGGACAAACCTGCCTTATTTCATCTTCCATCTCAAATAACCAGTAAAAAAATCTAGGATCTGTAAAAATTAAGACTAAGTCCGGTTTTTCAGTTGCTAACGCCATTCGCATTATTTCTTTATTGCCAAAGCCGTCCATTGGCTTAATAATAAAGTCTTCAGAGACTACCATAGTTTCATAATTGTCGTGTTTTACAGCAGCGCCAAATTGCCTGAAACTCCACATATTTTTTTTAAGTAGACCCTCAATCAAGTGCCTGGTTTGTGTACCTACGCCAGAAGTGGATAAGGCATGATCACTTAAAACTAGGATTTTATATTTACCATTAATCATCTACAGTGCTCCGTTTGATAAAATGAACAAAATCTACAATTAGATCGATTTTTTAAATTTAGCCCTTTACTAACTGATTTAATCATTGATTCAATTAATTTGTCTGTTTTGGTTATAAATTTTGGACCTACTGAAACCGTCATAAACCAAGCGGTTTTTTCTTGTTTTGTGTTTCTTTTTAGTAGCGCATAACCGCACCCTACTGACTTAAGAGGAATGTTTTCTCTTTCAGACCAAAACTTTTTATAAAGACCTATTTGAGCTTGGGTCAAAAAATCTCTCCTTTTATCTGCATACCAGCCTCTAGGACCAGTTGTTTTCCAATCTATTATCCAATATTTTTCCTTTCCGTTAATATTAGATTTAATAATTGCGTCAATAAATCCCTTAAATTTTAATTCATAACCAGGCATTTCTTCGTATAATTCTTCTTCAGCAGAGATATATTCCCATTCGCCAAAGTTTTCTTTCATAAAGTCAGGAATATTATTTAGAATATTGTGAGCACTTTTTACCCAAGAATTAAAAGATTCATGACGATACTTTAAATTAAATTTAGATCGTTGTACAGTCAGCTTTTTTTTATACTCTTCTGAATCAAATTCATGCAACTCCCACTTTTCTAATAATCTGGCTTCTACATTATCAATATTCATAATACCAGTCTTTAGATAATTTTCAATTGTATCATGAACGATGGTACCAAATTCAGCATAAGGATTATCTTCCCAAGTCTGAAGTTTGTCAACATACATAAGCTTATGTCGCCATGGACATTCTTTCCATGTTTTTAATTCTGAATAACTAATATGTGGTTTACCGGTTGGAAAAATCATAATCACCTCTTGTTATTATATGTAAGATAACTACAATTTTACAAATCTATTTTGATATAGGGGGGAATGACATCGGATCTGGGTATCCGAATTGAGACCGAAGTACTTTTTCCTGTAAATAAAAATCCGATCTATACATTTCTTTTGCTAAATTTTCCATATCATATTCTGGTTCCCAGCCTAATTCTAGTTGAGCTTTTGTAGAATCTCCCAACAACAAAGGAACTTCATGAGGACGAAATAGTCTTTCATCAATTTCTACGCGTTCGCTAATTTCTATATCAGCAAATTTAAAGACGGTTTCTAAAAATTGCTTAACAGTGTAGGTTTTTCCTGTTGATATCACGTAGTCCGAGGGAGTCTCCTGCTGTAGCATCAACCACATCGCTCTAACATAATCCCTGGCATGACCCCAATCTCTTTTTGCAGAAAGATTACCTAGATATAATTTATCCTGTAGCCCTAATTTAATTTTGGCTGCTGCTAGGGTTATTTTTCTAGTTACAAACGTTTCTCCCCTTCTTGGAGATTCATGATTAAATAGTATTCCAGAACAAGCAAACAAGCCATAGCCTTCTCTGTAATTTCTAACTAAATTATGTGCGTAAACTTTTGCGCAGGCATAAGGGCTAGCCGGCATAAATGCAGTTTGTTCGTTTTGTGGGTTCTGTGGATTATCACCGAACATTTCCGAACTAGATGCTTGATAAAATTTTGCTTCTGGGCAGCAATGGCGCATTGCCTCCAGCAGTCTTAACGCTCCATTAGCCACAATATCAGTTGTTTCAATAGGGCAATCAAAACTTACTTTTACGTGGCTTTGTGCAGCGAGGTTATATATTTCATCAGGCTTATGTTTAGTAAGCAAACGGTACATCCACGAGCCATCATGCATTGAACCATAGTACATTTTAAAGTTTGGATTGTTGTAGTTGTGGTCTAACCTATCGGTAGAAATAGTGCTAGTTCTTCTTTTAATGCCTATTACTTTGTATCCTTTACCTAAAAGTAAATCAAGAAGATAAGAACCGTCTTGTCCGGTAATCCCTGTTATTAAAGCTATTTTTTGTTTAGTCATCTGATACTGCCCTTCCTTTCATTTGTTCCCAATCTCTGATTGTTCTACATTCGTTATTATATTCTTGAACAGCCTTTAAAAAGCTAGCATCACCACTATGTGATGACCCAAAATTAATCATTGCTTCTAAGTCTTTTGGAAAACAATGGCCGCCAAATCCTAGGTCTCCATCCGGACCAGGTACCGCTAAATGACTTTTACCAATTCTTTCGTCGTATAAAGCATATTCACACACTTTATCATAATCAATACTATTATCTAAGCACAATTGAAACATCTGGTTTGCAAAAGTTACTTTTGTTGCAAGGAAGCAGTTTGTAAAGTATTTTACCATTTCAGCAGTCTTAGATTTAGTTATAATGATAGGAATTTTTGGAAAAGCTTTGCGGAACATTTGCTTTACTTTTTTTGCACCATCTCCACCTATTATAATTCTAGACTGGTTTTTAAAATCACTCCAAGAATTTGCTTCCGTCAAAAACTCTGGGCTGAAACATAATTTAATTCTTGGATAAAGATATGATAGTTTTTCGGTTGTTCCTGGTGGAACTGTCGACTTAATAACAAAAACTTTTTTGTTTTTTTGTGAATTTAAAAAATCTGAATGTTTAGGTTTAGGGTTTTGGGTCTTTACTTCAGTATACACAGAATGAATGGCAGATTCAAGTATCCTTGTATCACACGACCCGTCTTTTCTCATTGGTGTTGGAACGCAAATAAAAATTATTCCTGAGTGGCTTACAACTTCGCTTAAGGATGAGTTAGATTTTGATTCATCTATGTCATAAGTCTTTACATTATGGTAATGTTTTAGTGTATTGTTGATTGCGCTGCCAACAAAACCTTGTCCTACAATTCCTACATTCATACGTTATCCAGAATTTCAGAAACATATTTTTCTAAAGTATGGCTTGGTTTCCAACCGGTGTTCTTGGTTGTAAAAGATATATCAGCCTTCGTTGTCCTAGCTTCTCCGGGGCGAGCTGGTAGATATTTTTTAATACCTTTAAAAAGATCAGCTAGCTCATTTATAGAATGATTCGTACCTGTACCTAGATTAAAAATCTCTCCTTTCCAGTCTCCTTTAGATATTGCTATAAGGCCGTCGCATATATCATAAACGTGGGTGAAATCTCTTCTTTGTTCACCATCTCCGATGATAGTAAGGTCTTGTTTGTTCTTTGTTTGTTCTTCAAAAATAGCAACCACTGGAGTGTATTGGCCTAGAAGTGGGTTTCTAGGACCATATACATTAAAAAACCTAGCTATACCAGTCGTAACGCCATAGACCTCTGAATACATTTTAAAAGCTTCTTCTCCTTGCCATTTTGCAAACGCATAAGGATTCAGATATACACCACCATAAAAAGAAGATGATCCAGCATAGACAACTTTACAATTTTCATTTCTTGCAAATTCGGCTACAACTGCAGACCCATAAGAATTATTGTGACATGTGTATAAAGGCATTTCAAACGATGGCTGAATTCTAGATTCTGCTGCTAAATGGAAAACGACATCGATATTTTTTAAATTCCGGTCTCCTGTGTTTTCTAATAAGCATGTTTTAAAATCTTCAAAAATATACACTGCTTTATTATTTACGAATTCTTTTTTTCCAGATGATAAATCATCAACAACAATAACTTCATAATTTAAATCTACTAATTTATCTACTAAATTGCTTCCGATAAAACCGCAGCCACCTGTTACTAATGCTTTCATTTTTTTCTCCTAATATTTTTTTTGTATTTTGTAGTTGAATATTCGTGACTTCTGTCGTGAAAATATACCGGTCGATTTAAGTTTTTTCCAGTATAATCTAAATTAATATAATCACTACCTAATATTCGAACATCGTATATATCCGTTTTAAGAATATTATATAGCTCAGCCTCGGTTGTATAATGAACAATGTCATCAATATACCTAATTGCTCTCAGTATAATTTCTCTTTCTTCCGGAGTTTGTAACGGACTTTCTTTGTTAGGACGATCAATAGATGGATCAGACTGTAACGCTATTAAAATTTTGTCACATATTAAATTAGCATCTATAAACATTTTAATATATCCAGGATGTATAACATCAAAGGACCCACAAATTAAGCCTATAGGCCACTTTTTATCTACATATTCTGACATTTTAGGCCTCTAATATCTGGGTATTTATCTTGAAACCATTCACAAGTCTTTGACAAGCCAACGTCTATGTTTGTGTACTTAAAGTCTGGTGAAAGAGTTCTAAACCTAGTATTGTTGCTAGGTTTTCGAAACTGTCCTTTTGGCATTGAAGGGTCCCAATTTACGACTCCTTCATAACCTATTATGTTTTTAACTTTTTCAACAATATCGGATATACTAATTTCCCCAGTACTTCCGATATTTAAAGGAGACTCCTGATTGTAATTTTCAACCATCCAAAGTAATATTCGGGCCACATCTTCAGCATAAGTAAATTCCCTCAAAGATAAACCATCGCCCCAAAAAACAGGCGGGACATTTTTGTTTTTGGCTTCCCAGATTTTTCTTATTATTGAAGGTATTACATGGCCGTTTGATAAATCAAAACAATCGTTTAGTCCATACATGTTATTTGGTATAGCCGTTACGTAATTGTAGCCATATTGCTCCCTTAGGGCTCTTGAATGCACGTCTAACATTCTTTTAGCATACGCATACCCAAAATTACTTTTGTGAGGTTCTCCGTAATGTATCTGGTTTTCTGTTAAAGGGTAAGTTACGTTATCAGGGTATACACAAGTTGACATTAGAGAGACTAATTTTGGAACGTTGTAATTTTTAGCGCTATTTAACAGGTTAGTATTAATCATGATGTTATCATAAAAAAAGTCTGAAATGTAATCCGTATTTCCTTTAACGCCTCCAACTTTTGCCGCTAAGTGGATTACAGCATCGACTTTGTTTTTATAAAACATGTCGTCGACTTGGTTTTTATCTCTTAGATCATACGCATCAGAACCATACAAAATTAAATGATGTCCTGTTTTTATATTATTAAAAGCAGATCCAACCATACCTGTGCCACCAGTCACTAGTATTTTCATGAGGTTACTCTCCAATTATGGTCTTGGTACCAATGAGATCTTATAACTAGTCTTTCTTTTCCCTCATCTACATTACCACCACAGTGGAATATATCACTATCAAATATAATCGTTGTACCTGCCGGGCCAATAATTTCCCCTAAATTATATTCCATGTGTGGATAATCTATGTCAATTCGATTCTTTTTCTCTTCATAGTCATCTAGCGTTGAAAAAGTTCTTCTTAATTCTATTCCTTTTTTATGGCTTTTTGGTACTAGAGAAAATGGCCCGTTTGACATGTCAACATCTTGTAAATAAACCAATACTTTTAAACACCTTAACCTATCAAAATGTAGGTAGTTATTTCTGGACTTCCCTTTTTTAAATTCATGAGTAAGAAAAACATCCTGTGGTAAACATTTGTGTTCAGAAAATATATCAAAGAACGTTCTATTGACGACTAATTGTAGCAATTCTTGATTTGAGAAATTCTGAATATTTGTTCGAAAAGAATTTCCTCTTTCGTAAGAATTATCATTACAAATTTTAACAGCTTCTTCAGACAAAGATTTTAAATTATGGCGGTTTTGTATAAATACAAAATACCCGTTTTCTCGGAGCTGTTTTTTAACTTTGTCAATGTCAACAGCCATCTATAAATCACTTAATATTCTTTTCGATATTTTAGATGAAGATAAGCCATATTTGTGCCACAGGTCAGCAGGCGGTGCTGACTCTGGGAAAACGTCGTTTAAACCTATTTTTGTTACAAAGGTAGGAAACTCTTCTGTTACTACTTCTGAAACTGCAGAACCTAAACCACCTATAATGGAGTGGTCTTCTATCGTAAAAATCTTTTTTGTTTCTTTAGCAGCTTTAATTATTATTTCTCGGTCGATTGGCTTAATAGTATGAATATTGATAATTCTACAAGAAATGCCCTTCGATTCTATTTCTTTTGAAGCTTCGATAACTTCGGGTAAAATACAGCCCGTAGATATTAACGTAATGTCACTACCTTCTTTTATTGTTACGCCTTTACCAAATTGGAATTTATAGCTTTCATCAAACACTTCAGGTACTGGTTGCCTACCGAGCCTTAAATAGACAGGGCCATCCAGGTCTTGCTCTGCCAAATACTTAGTAGCGAGTGCTGCTTCAATTGGGGTTGCCGGCTGGATAACCTTCATGTTAGGCATGCCTCTCATAAGGCCTATGTCCTCAAGGCCCATCTGAGTTACACCGTCTTTGCCGATAGCTAAGCCAGCATGGGTTCCAACTAAAACAACTGGTGCATTAGAGTAAGCTATTGATACTCTAATTACATCATATTTACCAGTTAAAAAGGATGCAAAAGAAGCAAGAAATACTTTATACCCGTATTCTGACATTCCGGAAGCAATACCTAACATATTACATTCAGCAATACCACACTCAAAAAATCTTTCTGGATATGCGTCTAAAAATTTTGAAAGTCTTGTAGCCTTAGAAAGATCAGCATTTAAGGCGATAATATTATTGTCATTTTTAGCAGATTCAACTAATTGTTGGCCGAATGTATCTCTTGTTGCTTTCATTTTAGCTCCTTCATTGCGGCTTCGTATTCATCCTTATTTGGTGCTTTGGCATGCCATGCTGGATCGTTCATAAACGAAACTCCTGCACCTTTTTGAGTATTTAAAATAATACATTTCGGTTTCCCATTTTCTTTTAAGCTTTTCATTGCAGTAGAAATTTCGTTTATAGAATTTCCATCAATTTCTAAACAGTCCCAATTAAAGCTTTCCATTTTATCTTTTAAAGGATCTAGTGGCAATATATTTTCTACCAATCCATCATTTTGTGATTTGTTTGAATCAATAAAACACACTAGGTTGTCTAACTTAAATTTAGGTGCAAGCATAAAAGCTTCCCAGATTTGGCCTTCTTGAATTTCTCCGTCGCCAATAATACAAAAACACAGCTTATTTAACGCCTTAAGTTTCATTGCTAATGCGTGGCCTAGAGCTATGCTTAAACCTTGCCCTAAAGAACCGGTGGTTGCATGCATGTACGGAAGTCTTAATTTGTCTGGGTGGCCTTGGAGGGGCGAATCGATCTCTCGAAATTTAGCCATGTCAGCATCTGTCAATATACCTAATTCATAAAGGGCTGCATATAAAATAGGAACGGCATGCCCTTTAGATAATATTAATTTAGAGGTTCCAACAGAGTCAGAAGCGATATCATATTCTGAATAAAGATATGCAATTAATTCAGCCAAGGAAAAACTTCCACCAATATGGCCAGACTGTTTTTCATAAACCATTTTTAAAACATGTTGTCTTAATTTGTTAGCACTTAATTTCATTTTGGATCCTTCCTTTTAGTATTCCAGTAACCAAATGAGTAAGCTTAGACAGGCAGTCTTCAAAATGAAAATTATTGTTATTTTTTCCAGTTTGCCCAGGGTAAGTAGAATTACCTGGTACTTCGACGATCACATCACAGTGTTGCGCACATTTACCATTCTTATTTCTTGTTATCATTAAAGATCGGCCGCCAAGTCGCTTTGACTCTTCAAATGCTGTAAGAATATTACCAGAATTTCCTGAACCAGAAAAACCAATAACTAAATCCCCTGGTTTTGCGTGGACTTTAATCTGTCCGCTAAAAATATGGTTGGCTCCCAAATCGTTTAATAAGCCGGTTATCATTGTACTGGAACATGTCAGGTCAATAACGGAAAATCTTTTTTCTATATTTAACGCTTTCGATTTATCTTCGGCTACAAAAGGATGTAATGCAAAATCAGACACAAGGTTTGCTACAAAGCCAGCGTTTCCTCCGTTTCCACAGCAGAATACAGTTCCTCCAGTTTGATATGTTTCCCATATTAAATTAATCATAGAAGTTATTTCACTATTAGGTATATTTTTAAAAACGTTGGCTGATTCATCCTTATAAAGATCAATTAGGCTATCTAAATTATTATTCATTTGCAAAATGCTCCGTTAAAAGTAATTTTCCATACAAAAACAAAAATCGATTAAAGGTATCGTCTGAATGGACAGAAGAAATATTTAAAAGTGTTATTGCAGTTAATAGCTTAATATAACTAAAGTCTAGGCTATTGTTCAAACAAAAATCTTTTAATAACATTCTAGCATCAATTAGGTTACTTTTAAAATCAATGCTAATTTCAGCAGATTCATCTTTGACTAAAACAGAATATTTTTTAGATCTAATAATTTCACCATTGACAATCAAAGCGTGGTCTAATTTACATAAGTCGTAATATGCATCACCAACAAATAAGTCATCACCAAATTTATCCCGCCAGTCGATTAAAGTAAATTTATTTTTCTCTGGATCATAAAGTATGTTTTCTGGTGACATGTCTCCGTGTATCGTTACAGGTATTGCATTATCGACAAACATTGTCCAATCAATTCGGTCTAACATCTCAGATACAGGGGAAACTTTTACGCCATTAATATGTAAAACAGAGTCTAGATTATCAAATTCTTTATGAGAAAAAACCCTCGAAAATGTTTTATTTTTATACATGTTGTTGCAATTATCGCGGAAGGCTTGTGGGTTTTTAAGAACAACTTTTTTGTCTAAATATATTTCTTTAAAAAATTGAAAAAACTTATTGATTTGCCTTAAATCTAAAAGATCTGAGAATCTCTTGCCAGGTATGTAATCATAGCCAAAAATATTGTCATCTAATTTTGTTACAACCGGAACATTAGGTTGCAAAATCTCAGACCTTTTAACTCTATTTGATACTTTTTCTTTGCTATCAAAATATTTTAGTACTTTTTTGTTGTCAATAAACAGAGCTTCATCAGGTTTTGGTTCTACTATGTTATTGTATTGTTTTGTAACATATTCATAGCTTTCATTGTTACCAGTATCCCTCCAAGTATTAAACCTTACGGATTCTATATCTTTTAAATTAGAAAAACCATTAAGCACCTGATGTTCGCCATTGATCTGTGTGGTATTTTTTAAACTAGACCAAAATCCCTCATAATCATTTAGGCCGGCAACACCGACAAAACAATTATTTAATTCTGGATTTGATCCTTGAATAAAACTATAATAAAATCCGTTAGTCTTGTCATACATACAGTACTGTTTTGAAACATTGGACCATTTAGAACAATCACCTACTCCAATCCAATTTCTGTCAGGTATAGTAGCGTTTTCCTTAAAATCAATTAAAGTATCTGCTCCTAGAAAAATAAACGGACACTGCAGATAATCTTTGCAGCGGTATAAACTTAGGCCAGGCCCAGATCCAGGGCCATCGTAATTTTCTATATTTACGAACTCTATTTCTCTGTCAGGATGTGTATAGTTTAAATATGATTTAACTTGTTCACTTTTATATCCAACTGCAATAACAAATGGTACATCTTTTGGAAAAGACTCAATTATGATAGAAATAGTGGCTTTGTTACCAAGAGGTAACAAAGCCTTATGCAGGTTGATATATTTGGTATTTCGAGTGCCTTTTCCGGCTGCTAAAATACAAACTTTATATTTAGTTTCCTTCATGCTCACTCTTTAAAGTACCTGACTGTCGATTAGTGTCATCTTGGAATCTAATAATGTCGTTTAAATGAGGGCTTTGTGCCTCTAAAATAGTAAAATCTGTTTTGGCATAAACTCTGTGCTTCTTGTTTAAAGGTACAGACCAACCGGACCCGGGGCCATAAACTTTTGATTGCAATACACCATTATCATCCTCCAAAAACACTTCTGCTTCACCAGAAATAACGTAGACAGATTCAATTTTTCTATTATGTAATTGCAGACTACATCTGTTGCCTTGTTTAAAATGGATTAATTTAAGAGCGAAGAATTCATTCATTTCTAACCAAACTTCATATCCCCAAGGTTTATCAACTCTATAAGTACTTAAAGAAAGTTCGTCTGGTTTTTTTTCATCGATTTTATCTTTATAATCTTCCAAAGCTTCTTTAATGTACTCGTCTGTAATGTGGTCAAATTTTGACATTGGCTACTCCTGTATTTCTTACCAAATTTATTGCTATTGCTGTTTCTTTATCTGAGTTAGGTTTTAAGTCATTGATTAATATTCTAGCGCCACCGCCGATGCCCATAATTAACTGATCGTAAAAAATGCCAGTCTCCTGTAATTGTTTTTCAGTTAAATGTCGACATGACTCTTTTCTACCGGTAGTTAGAATAATATTGTAACCTTTTCTATCCCATTCCACTAATTTTTCTTTAGCTCCTTGTAATAATAACGGCGCTTCTAGCATTTGTTTATGCAAATCTCCATGGTGATGCAATAAAGTTCCGTCTATATCACAAAAAATAGTTTTAGGTTTATTCATTTTTTACCTTCTAAAATCTGTTTAATAAATTTTGTTTCATGAATGTCTGGGCCAACAGATAACCGGATCCATGATGTTCTCATATCGCCAGGTACTTTGACTGCTGTACCGGTTTTTCTTCCACCGCACTTAAAAGAAATACCGTGTTGATCTAATATATCAATCGTAGTCGAATTGTCTCCGTCGGATTCGTGAAAATGAATAGTGTTTGTATGAGCTCTTACAACATCATATCCAGCACCTTCTAGAAGATCGCATAATTTGTTTCTGTCTCTAACGGTGTCATTACAGTATTTCTCTACCATAGAAGAGTTATCTAGAAGAAAAGAAGCAAACTTCATGGAAGTACAAGATATAGGATAAGTTAGCTTAACTTTAGAAACTAGGTCGATTAAGTCCTCGTTTGCTATAAAATATCCGACTCGAGTTCCAGCAGCGCCCCATCCTTTTGAAAAGGTTCTAGATATAATCATGTTGCTGTGTTGTTCTAATAAAGGAATACAACCACCAGGAGAAAAATCCACGTAAGCCTCATCGACTAATAATATGACCCCTTTTTCCTCGAGTCTTTTGCATAGACGTGATATCTCAGCAGGATCAGTGTATTCTCCATAAGGGCTACCTGGGTTTGTAAATATCGCCAACCTAGTATTTTCATTAATATGGTCGAGATAAGCATCGACACCTTTTTCTTTAAACTCTAAATAGTCTATACCGGTAAATTTTGCTCCAAATCCAAAACCATAAACAAAGTACATAGGAAAGCAAGGAGAAACAGAAAGTATTTCTGAACCTTCTGTACATGTAATCTGAATGAGGTCTTTTATGCATGAATCAGACCCAGTCGCTAACGATACGTTGTTTTGGTTGACACCTAGATATTTGGCCAGCTTATCTTCTAAAACAGCGTATTCGGCATAAGACGGATATGTAATGAAGTCTTCTTGTGTCAATGTACTAATAAAGTCTTGGAAAAGCTTTTCATTGTAATCGAATATTCTTTCGGCACAATCTAGCCTAGTAAATTGCTTTTTGCTCTTTCTAGCAATCTTCATTCTTTCTACATCGTGAATATAATCGTTAAGTCTCATTTTTTACCTTTGTTAAAATCATTATAAGCGTTTTTGCTCTTAATTTTTAATATTTTTTTCTCTAGAGTTTTTAAAACAAAGTCACTACGATATTTGGTTTCTTTAGCAAATATTTCCTCATCTCTCTTATAAGGTAGTCTTGCCTGCATAACAATTGATCTTCTAGGTTTATCTGAAGTATTTGAAGCGGAACCATGAATAAATTTGTGGTTAAAAAACAAGATATCCCCAGGAGACATTATTACATTCTTCAATGGATACTTTTTGTTAACATCGACCATGGTATCATATGGTATTCTTCTTTTATGATTAAGCAAGTCATTTACTATGTCTTCGCATGGTAGAACACCTAATTCATGGGATTTCGGAACAACTTTTAAACACCCGTTTTCTAAAGTGTGTGGATCCAAGGCAATATATACTTGGAGAAAATTTTTCCAATTATTTGGTTTTTTATTACCGCCAGGAGCGTATGTATCAACGTTAAATATTTCTTGATGCCATTCTACCCCAGGGCCTATCCATTCAACTTTATTATTTACCATTAGATGGTTAAATACAAAATCGCTCGAAAGATAATTCTCGCATATTTCTTTTATAGTGGCATTGTTATAAATACAAGAAAAATTAGGGTCTTCCAAAAGATTCCCAAACCCCCAAGCAATATTACTATAAGGGATATTAATAGCTGGTTTCATCAATGATAAACTAGACAAAATCTTATTACAATTTTCATCGGAAATAAGGTTCTTGTAATGAAAAAAACCATTAGTGTTTATTTCATTTGCTATGTTTGGTAATTTAGGCTTTGTCATAATGTTCATGGTGTGTGAAATAGTCAAATAAATTATCGTCTCCGATATGTTTTTTTAAATGTTCTCTACATGCAAATGTAGGCCTAATGCAGTATTCTTTAACATGGTCATAAAGGGTTCCAAATTTATCCATTGTCTTAGAATCTGTCATAAAATAAAAATCAAATAATGCTTCATTCCAATCAACCCGGTTATGTCTTTTAGAAGCAAAAAATCCTCCAGGGGGAAGCCCTTTAAAATCAAAGGTTGCAAAAAATACACAATCAAACCTAGCTACTATGACATAATCATATTCGAAATTATTCTCGGTCTCATATTGTCTTTTTAAATCTATGGATTTTTTTGTACTATACCATCTACTTTGAGTTCGATATGCTTCTCTATTTAATTCTTTCATTAAGTGTTCCCAAGATGGTCGATCATCAATAAGAACCTTATATCCTTTCTTAGCATCATCGCTTACTTTCCACTTGGTATAGTCATCCCCAATTAATCCAAATTCTTCAAGATTAACTGTGAAATCAATTTGCGGTTCATAGGTTGCCTTCTTTGGATTATAGAATTTTTCAATAACATCTTTTTTTTCATGTGACCAAGTATGAATAAAAACATCCGTATCATGCTTTGATAAGATATGATCAGTAAAACCTCTAAAGGGGCGATCTAGTCCTGTCGAAGCACCCTGTGATTCTTTTGTTATATCACCATCCATTCTTAGACTAGCAAGTTTATTAATACCTGTGTGTCCATATAAACATAGCGCTATTTTCATCATTTAACTCCTTCAACATATAAGCTAACCCTACTTCTATCTTTCCAATTATCAAATTGTCCTGAGGCAATTTCTGGGATGATTGATTGCATGTGGTTTAATTTTTGAAATTTAGAATATTTTTTAAACATAGTAGAAAATTTTTCCATATTCCAAAAACTAATATGTTGTGTTCTTATATTATCATGGATCGGGATTCTAGCATACAGATAATCGCAAAGATCTTTAGTGTTCATATGAATAATCTTATCCGCTTCTTCTTTAGATATTTTAGGAGGACCTCTATAAAATTCCGGGGTTCCTTCGGTGCCATCATCGTAATTAGCTATATAATGGAAAAGGCAATTGGCAACATTAAATTCAACCTGATTTCTTTTCCATTCCGGTCGACCAGTAAACCCTACTTCGTTAAATATTTTCATACCGGACTCCAAACACTCTTTATGTATTAACTCAAAATCTGGGACTACAATCCTAAAGCAGCCACCAGGCTTAAGTACTCGATATATTTCATCAAAAAGATTAATAGATGTTTTGTCATTAACATGTTCAAAAAAGTGACAAGAATAAGCGTTTTCAACAGAATTGTCAATAAACGGTAAAACAGAATTTTCGTCTAAATAATTACCGTTTAGTTCATCTAAGCCTATCCAACCTGGTGCAGACCAGTTACTGCCAGAACCTAAATTTATACCTTTGATCATGGTTCTCCTTCGATACCCTTTTCTTCAGGGTTTGAGTTTTTCATCATTAACTCCGTAGAATTGTTTCAGCATACGATATATCTTCTAGTGTATTAATATCTACAGATCTTTCCGGAGGTACCATTACTCCTTTTACATTGCCTTTAAAGAAATTTTTATTTTCTAGAATTTTATTCCATTTACCCATATAAAAAGCACCAGAAGGCTTATAGTACTTCTTAATAAATTTGCTATTTGTTAAACCACATTCTAGATTATCAAAGACAGGCATTACCCAACCGTTTTTCATTAAACATGCTAGTTGTAACGTTTCAGGGATCTGCGTCATACTAACTACAAAGTCGACGTCCTGAGATAGTAAATTGACTCCTTTAGATATATCATCCGGGGATACAAAAGGACAGGTTGGTAAAAAATAAGCAAACTCGTCAAATGGTTTATCAACAGATTCCATTAAGTTAATCATTGCATTTAATGCAGTGGCTCTAACCGTAGCATGTTCTGATGGTCTTTTATGTCTTGATACTGGGAGATCTTTTACAGCTTCAAATATTGTATCACTATCAGTTGATACAATTACTTGATCAAAACAACCAGAATTAATAACTGCTTCGACCATCCATCTAATTAAAGGTTTACCAGCCAAAGGATATACGTTTTTATCCTTAAGTCTAGTTGACCCACCTCTTGCTGGTATAACCGCTAATCTAGTCATTGTTTAAGCCCTCAACCGACTTAGAAACTTTGTCCGCCATATTCAAAAGTGTTTCGAAACGATCTAGCTCTAATTGACAATCAGCATCCGAAACTGCGCAAGAAGGATTAGGGTGAACCTCTGCAAAAACACCATTATAACCAAATATATCTGCAGCGGTAAAATATCTTTCTGCTAATTTTCGATCGCCTTGAGTACCATACACGGCTCTAGATCTTTGAATAGCATGTGTGCAGTCTAGAATCACTCTATCGTAGTGTTTTTTTAACTCGTCCACAATACCAAAATGTACTATGAGATCATGGTAACCAAAGTTAGAACCTCTTTGGCAAACCCAAGCTTCACAATCTGGGTTCGTTTCTTTTATCTTATCTACTGACTTTATTAAATTATGCGGTCCTAGCCATTGGCCTTTTTTTACGTTGATTTGACTAAAATGTTTTGCGCACTCTACGATAAGATCTGTTTGCCGGCACAAAAAAGCGGGTATCTGGATACAATCTATAATTCCTGCTAATTTTTCTACTTGATTTATTTCATGCACGTCTGTTAACAATTTTAAATTTGGATTTTCCTTTTTGAGTCTTTTCCAAACATCTAAACAGTAATCTAAGCCCGGGCCTCTTCCTCCGTGCAAACTAGTTCTATTTGCCTTATCAAAGCTAGCTTTTAAATACCAGTCTCTTCCATTCATCAGAGGTGAAACTGTATTAAATACTTCTAAAAAATTGTCTTCAGATTCCATACTACAGGGACCCAATATCCAAACTTTATCTTTCATTTCTTATATTCCTTTATGTTATCAATACAAACCTGGACTTGTTTTACATCTTCTTTATTCAAATCAACGCTGAACGGTTTTCTAGCATAATTGTAATCAAAACCCATTAAATGTAAAGCACATCTCAGAGCTCGGTGCCAACCAAGTTTCATAAATGTACTGAACATTGGTGTTTCATATTGGTTAATTAAGTTTTTGGCTGATGTTAGGTCATTGTTGTTAATGTATGTTTGAAAATCTATTTCTATTTGAGGCAGTATATTGCCGACGCCTGTCAAAAAAGTTGATGCACCTGCAGCATTTAAAAACATAAATCTTCGCATGCTACCGCCGGCGACTATTGTTTCAAAACCACTGTTAAAATTAGCCAACTGATTAAAAGACTTGTTAAGATTTGGGTGTTCTTCTTTCATTCCACATATATTTGGATGGATAGATAAAGCATTAACAACCTTTTCACAGTAATCGTAATTACCGCCAACGGCATTTCTTATGGTTTTTCCATGAATATAAATAGGGAATTTAGAAGCATCTGCTATTGATATAAAATATTCAATTAACTGGCTATAAGAATAAAACCTTTCCGGAAAAAGAAGCAGAAGCTTAGAATTTTCTGAGAAATCCGTGTTGCATTTTCTGACCATTTCTAGAGTATGATGCAAAGACATGGCTGGTAAACCAAGGAATGTTTCACAATTAAATTTAGAAATTTCAATATTTAAATCGTGTATTTCTTTATTAGAAAGCAAATTAAACGTTGAAGTGCCTGCTGTTGTCATTAGCCTGGAAGCACCGTTTCTTTTTAAATAATCGCAGTATTCCAATGTGGCTTTTATACCAACATGCTGTTCACTAGTAAACGATACAGGTATTCCAAAAACTGGATTGATCATTCCCAATCCTCCGTATTCATTACTTTATCACATATCATTAAATCATAGGCCGGTTTGCCCATTCTTAATTCATGGAATTTAACGTTCCATTTCTGTAATTGATCATGAGTTACTTTAAACCAACATTCACCAGATCTTGTGCCTCGTGCAGTCCAATAAACTATTGTATGGCCTTTTTTATATAGCTTATTTGCTTTTTCAATGTTTTCATTAATTGGTTTTGATAAAGAATAGTCTCTAGCTAAATGCTTTTCGCCTGGTGTAATGCAGATTGTTTCATCAATATCTATGTAAATTACCATATATAATACCTCTATAAAACATTATATAAGCGCAATCAATATTTTATAAATTTATTATGTGTATATTTTTATTAAACCATGTTTTTCTAATAATAAAAGATTAGATATTTCTGCCGAATGAGCATGGGACTCTGATGGAGCAGGTCTTTTTTCGAAATAATGATCCCACTCAGCCTCTGGTTCAATCGTAAACCCAAACAAATTCGGCTTTAAACCTGAGCGAATCAAATTAAGAACTAAAGCATGTCCAACTGTAGGTATTGCTGGAAGATTAAGCTCATGTTTTATTTTCTCTTTTTCTTCTGTGATTCCTTCAAGTACTAGATTTTGAAGCTCGTGAAAACTCCTGCTATTTAAGACATAAAACTTTTTTTCTTTAGGAATAGGATCTCGTCCACTAGATATAGGGTTTGTATTTACGTATAATATTCTTACATCATCATCATGTTTTGAAAAAACGTCTTCATTTGATTTCCATTCACTAAAGCCTTCAGCCTTTAAATCTGCATTATTATACACATGGCAATTTATTACCAGGTCTGTGGTTTTTTTACCAGTTGATTGAACATAATCAGAAATATTAGCATTATTAAACCTTACTACAGTTTCATGACTATCTATTAAATCACCATATTCTTTTTTCAGCAGACAACCGCTGTTTCCAACAACAGCTATCGATCCATGAAAAACTAGTGGAGAATTTGTATCGAAACAATTTATACCATTAATTCTAGTAACCATTTTATTGCTTTCCACTATTTGACGCTGAAGGTTGTTGTCTATAAAGAAAGTTTTTGGAAACCATACTCTTTTTAGAATAGACCAATCTACCTCATCGTCATCTAAATCTTCCATTTTTAATATCAATCGATTTTGGAAATTATTTGTCAAATTATTATTATTGTAATTATATAGGTGAAAGCCATAAGGAATATCAACATCTTGACCCTTTTTTTCAGCCTGAATTTTTTCATCCCAGGGTAAAGTACAAGCACCATACGGCCAGATAGGATCTGGGCCTATTAATATGTCTCCACCAGTCCATAGGCAAGCAAATGTCCAATCTCCTGGCTGATCATACACTTTTCTTTGAGTAATGCCTTCTAGTCTATCATCTAAACTATCCTCAGATGTACACATCGGCCTTACATAATCCGAATCTATAGTAAATACAACATTAAAAAATTCGCACTCTTTGGCCGGATCTTTCCATTCGGCTATTCTTTTTCTGGCTCTTACCAAGGCATCATCCGCTAATATTACATCGGCCTCTAAAGAAAAATAGATTGCATCTGGAAAATTAGATTTTGTAATCCACCAAGATTTAAACTTTGATTTTGCATGAGTTTTTCCGGCTTCGATTAATGTTCCCTTTCCTGGTCCGTGATCTCTAGGAACTTTTTGATCAGGCCACGGATCCCAATCGCCGACTGGTAGGATCTGAATATTTACGTTATGATCGTTGTTAAATTTTTGAATATATTCTATGGTTTTATCTGTAGACCCATCATCAAAAACATAAGTGTAGCTTGGTCCGAAATTTTTGACAGCCTGTTGTAAACATGCATAGATCGTAAGCTCATTGTTAAAGGTATTTATCGAACATACACAAGGTATATCTTCTGCTCTAGCTTTCCAAACATTAATCATGACAATTCCGATTTTAAAACTTCTAGGACTCTTTCTGAATATGGCTTTTCTATATATTTGGTTAAGTTTCTATATTTTAAAAGTAGTTCTTCAGTAGAGACATTTTGTAACATGGTTTTGATATTCTGAGCATTTGATTCTTTTACTCTGATGGATATTTCTGATAGCGGTATATCTGACATGTTTGGATCCTTGTATTCATCCGATAATATTACAGGTATAGATAAAGATTCTATGGCTTCCCATAATCTTATTGTGCAAGGACCGGTGCCTCTTGGAGATAAAGTCATTAAACTGTTAGATAATAGGCTTTTAAAATTTGAGAATTCTTGAACTTGGTTATTTTTTTGTTTATAGTAATGCCAATCACCGGTGTCTTTGACCATGCAGTTTTTTTCGTTTCTAAGAGAATGCCAAATATGTCTTCTAGTCCAATGAGTATCAAATGATCCTGCGAACGAAGCCTTTATTTCCCTTTTATCAAAAGTTTTTGGAGTATCTGAATAATTGAAAGCTGGCATAGGAACAGTTACTGTATGCTCATTATAAATAGAGCCATGGTACGTCAAAACTTTATTATCGCCGAAGTCTAACATGTTAACTATAATATGGCCACAGATAAATACCAGATCAGATCGACGATTATCTTCTGTTATTTTGTAAATTTCATTTTGGACATGTTGAATGTTATTGCCACTATCATGATATAATTTAGAAAACCACATTTTAACAAAAGTTTTGTTTTTATCAAATAACCCTAGGTTTTCTTCTACTATATTACAGATCATCTTATCTGGATTTAGAGGTAAACCAATTGGGTTTGGCCCTCCTTGTGAGTGCCATCCTTGATGATCTGTTATCATGATTTTCATTTAGATAACTCCATGGATCTAACATATTCTGCAGTATTTATTTCAACTCTATTTAGATCGGCACTATGTTTAAGGTTTTGCAAATTTAGCTGTTGACCTTGAGACATTAACAAAAGATCTCCAATATCCATAAATTTATTATTTTTTTCTAAAATAGAAACTGCTTGGCTAGTAGAAATTATATCAAATCCAGATGATATGTAATTTTTTATTGATCGATCAAACTCTCTAAGGTTTTGATCAATGTTACCACATGTTAATCTAAAAGGGTGCGCAATGGTTTCCATAAAGCAAGGTCCGGCGTTTTTAGTAATACTTGCTGCCGCGGTATGCCAATTAACCGTGTTATATTTTAGCGCATTACCAAAAAAATCATAATATTTCCAATCCACGTATTGGTACGGGAAATGAAGTTTTCCAAAATACCTATAGGGGAATCGAAAATTAAATTCAGGCCAATAGTCCATACGTTTGTAAAAATTAGGTCCGGACTGAATGCCTCTTACTGCTTTTATTTCTCCAAAACTTGAAGCCATTACAGAGTTGTTATCGTTCCATACCCAACTGGGTTGCGCAATATAACTTGGAGCTCTGCCGGTTAAATTTTTAATACCTTGAATACCTTTTCTAAACCAGTCATAACTATAGTCATCCGGTGACCTAATACTATGGTGATACCCGTGTAATTCTATTGATTCTTCAGATAAATGCTTTATAACGCCTTCTACTCCGTCAATAGGAGTTTTTTTCATATTATTACCGTCATTTAGTAATAAACAAAAACTGGCGGAAGAAGAGTTGTTTTTTAAAATCTCGGATATTGAAGTAAGGACGTATGGATATGCCGATTCTTGCTTTTTATTCCATTGCCCAAATAACTCGGTATCAAAAGTCAGTATTAATTTAGATCTAAATCCTGGTTCAAATGTTGAATGCACATATTCATTAAATTGATGAAATAAATCAAAGTCTGTATAGTGATATTCTGGTGTATAGACTGGGATTTGCATTTAAGGCGCCGACTTATAGAATCTTATTACTTCTTTTATAACAGTCTCTTGTTGTTCTTCTGTCATTAAAACCGATGAAGGCATACATAGACCGTGTTCATATAGTGCAACAGAAGTGCTGTAGACTCCATCTTTTTTTAAAGATGGAAAGTCTTTATAGCATGGTTGCATGTGAAGAGGGTAAAAGAATTTTCTAGATTGAATATCCAGACTTCTAAGGTGTTCTTCTAATGCGTTTTTATTTTCAAAAAAGAAATAACTCATCCACATTACGCTATCAATATTTTCGATATCTTCAGGCAAACAAATTTGCTTTACATCCTTAAACGCGGTGTGGTATTTTTGATATATTGAACGTTTGATATTTACTATTCTTTCTAATTTATCCAGCTGGCTTAAACCAATGGCGGCCTGCATTTCAGTAAATGCAAAATTAAACCCAATAGTCTCATGTACAAAAACACCTTTTTTAGATCTTCCATGGTTCTTTAATTGGTAACACCTTTCGGCGAGACTGTCACTGTCTGTTAATATAATTCCGCCTTCGCCACAAGTTATGGTTTTATTACCATAAAATGATAATATACCTAGATCTCCAAACGTACCAACGTGTTGGTCATCTACTTTTACACCTACACCTTGCGCTGCATCTTCAATTACTTTTATATTTTTGCTTTTTGCAAATTTGCACAATTCATTCATTTGGCTAGCATTTCCAAATAAATGGACTGGTATTACACATTTTGTATTTTTGTTGACCAGGTCTTTAACCTGTTCTACTTCTAAGCACATTGACTTTGGGCAAACATCACAAAAAACGGGTGTTGCACCAGTCATAATAACTGAATTAGCTGTTGCAACAAATGTTAGGTTAGGGACAATAACTTCATCCCCGGGTCCTATGCCTAATGAAATCAAACAACAATATAATGCAGCAGTACCATTAGTAATTGCAATCGCATGTTTAGAATTAGTTAAAGTCTTGACCCTATTTTCAAACTCAGCCGTTAATTTATGTTCTGTAACAAATGTTGATTCAACTACCATGTCTAGGTATTTTTTTTCGTTTTCATCAATCCATGGTTCTATTTGCAAAATCATTTTTGCCTCTAATAAGTTTTGTGTGATTTTTGTATAAAACCGCTATCTTTGAGTTCTTCTTTTTTTGTGTTAACTATCTGTATTAGCTTTTCGTCAATTTCATCAATGAGGTCGTTTCTTTGAACGTTTAAATCACAGCATTTTTTTAAAATTGACCATAATGTTTCTGCACCAGACTCATCTTTAAAATATTTTAATTTGTATTCTTCAAAAGACATGTTCCTTATTTCATAAAGAACGTCTTGGTTATTCCACATTTTCATATCGACAGTAAAAAGTTTATCTATAAGGCTTCCAAAAGTATCAGACACGTTTACTCCTTTTCATAAAATACATTGTTTCTGTTTTATTATAGACTCTGAAATCAAAATGTTCATATAATTTTTTACCAGCAGCATTTGATATGTCGACACTAAGGTTTATTTCTTTAGAATTATTTTTATCAGACCACTGAAGTAAATTGTTCATTATTAATTTACCTAGGCCTAAGCCGGTTTTTCCGGATATTAAACAGATCCCTAACCATATTTTTCCGCTGTCACATGTATCTAGATGGCCATAGCCAATTATTTTTTCATCTTCATAAAGTACTACTGTATGGATGTGTTCATATAATACTTCTTTTCCTCTTTTAAAAAAATATCTAAACGTTTTTAAAGATTCTCCACAATTGGTTAAAAATTGTTCTACTATTTCCCACCTATTGTTTAATTCGTTTATTCTAACAAGCTTCACTTTATGGCCTTGTTTATTGTTTCTGCAACAAACGAAATTTCATCTTCAGACATTTCGTGGTTATTAGGTACATATAATCCAAAATCATGCACTTGGTCCGCAAAATCAAAATGTTGCTCTCCATATCTCTCTATCCAAAATGGTTGTAAACCAATAGATCCGCAAACAAGTGGTCTAGTTTCAATCCCATTTTCAATGAGCGCTTCGACTACTTTTTTTCTACTTGGGGTTATAACTGGATAAGCTAGTGAAGAAATATAATTTTCAGACGCTGGTTTTGGCATCCAGAAATCATTCTTTATTTCTGATTGATATTGCAAATAGTTTTTATTTCTTTTTTCTACAATCTGATCTAACTTTTCGATTTGCCTTAAACCAATTTTTGCTTGCAAATCAGTTGACCTAACGTTAAAAGCTGGGACATAAAAAGTGTATAGTGCATGAAAATCGCTGACATTGTATTTCTTTCTTAACGATGTCTGTTTGTCTTTTGAAAGGTCTCTATCCCAACCATGAGACCTTAGCATTAGAAGCATATCTCTTATTTCTTCGTCATCTGTACAAATCATGCCACCTTCAATAGTGGATACATGATGGCCGAAATACAACGAAAAAGTACTACATAATCCAAATGTCCCAGTTTTTTGAGTACCTATTTTACTCCCAACTGTCTCGCAGGAGTCTTCAATAACAACGGTGTTACTATCTTTGCATAGTCTGTTTATGGTTTTCATATCGCATGGAAAACCTAGCACATGAACTAAGATAAGGCCAGCTGGTTCGTGTTCGTTGATTAACTCCTCTAGGTGTTTTGTACAAACCCCTAAATTATTTTTATCTGTCTCACACAGTATTGGCTCGAAGCCTAATTGAAAAAGTGGCGTAACAGTTGTAGCCCACGATAGTGCCGGAACTATAATTTTATTATTTTTAAATTTTCCAGCTACTTTGGCTGCATATAAAGCTAAAAGGTTGGCTGATGATCCAGAATTAACCATAATAGAGTATTTTGTGCCAGTCCATTCTGCCCATTTTTTTTCAAATTCTATGGTTACATTTCCTTTAGTAAGCCTAGGAACTGATAATATCCAGTCTGATATGTGTTTTAAGTCATCATAATCTATGGTGTCTCTGGTAAGAGGGATATTTGGCTTTTTCATTTACTCTCCTTAATGCTCTCTAATATTTTATTAGCTATATTGTTTTCAGAATAGTCGTTGCTCCAGACAGTTTTACAATCAAACATCGTTCTATCATTACTCCACCAAGCTATTGATTCATCATCGCTAAAACATAGAAAGGTTTTATTCGAATCTAATAAGTTTTCTTTTACCATAGAGTATATGTAAGGGCCAGATGATCTACCTATAATTGAATCGCAGTGAATTGATAAATACGAAATTTCGTTTAAATCACTACCATTCTTTAAGATGATATCGTCAGTAAAAAGAACATTTTTAGCGTTACAAATAAATTTTTCAGTCATAATAAAATCAACATCGGGACGAGTTTTTGCAATCTGGTCGACAATATTATTAAAAGAGAAATTTTTTGATTGTTTAGAAACAACTGATCCATTGCAGATTAATACTTTTTTTCTTTCGTTGTTTTCTAAATATTCTTTAATATTTTCAATTTTAAAATATGAATAGTCGACCGTTGGAATAAAATCGTTTAATTTTAATGGATTGATAGTTGTATTAAAAATTTTATTTAAATGACCATTAAATAAATGATATAACGTATCAATAGTGCAACTAGCTGTATTTTTAAATACAGGGCTAACACCGTACCAGGTATTTAAGCACAGGGTTCTGGTATGGAGATTCCACATAAAAGGAGAATCATTGTCTAGGTATTCTATACCTGCGCTTTCTACTTTAAGTTTAGTAATATCTTTTAGTAGTTCTGGTGATTTGTGATTTACATAAATGTAATTTTTTGCTTTAACATTATCTACAAAAAACCTAACAAATTCACGAGAAACATGAATATCGCCGTTTTGCCAGTGGTTATAAAATACCAAGTTTTCAATCATTTTATTTCTATGCCTATGCTTTTAAATCTTGCAAAAATATTGTTATTATTATAAAATTCAGTAGAATCAAAAATAAACGTATCATGGCTTAATTGATTTTTAAGGGAATCAAGAGAATCAAATAATATAATATTTTTGCAGTCTTTAACTAATTCAAAATGTCGAGGGTAATTCCCGTATGTATGTTGTAAAAGCATTCTGCCCGAATATAAAACTTCATAGGTTCTAGTATTAAAGCCTCTAAGTATTCCTACCGGATTTAGAATAGCAGAATGGCTTAATAGATTTAAGCAATACTCATCCCAAGTAAAGTCTCGAGATGTATTTGTCATTCGTATGCTGGCCTTTAAATCTTCATCATGATTTAATTTATTAATAAACCTATTTCTCGATCCGTATTCTGGTTTTCCGGCCTGTCCGCTAAATAGTATTTGATTCCAGACTATTTTTTTGTTTCTTTTTTCATAAAATTTAGGGCTAGCCCATTGAGGCAGCCAATCATAACCATATTTTGTAATGTCATCTTCATCACATGCATATATGTTATCTACAAATTGCTTAAGCATTTGAATACTATAATGGGATTTCTGTTGCCATATATCCACAATTGCGTCAACCCTTTCAAAACACCAAACAGCTTTTCTATGATTGTGGTTTTTCCATCTTTCAACTTTTTCTTGAGTATCCCAAAGAAAAAATAGAAAATCATGCCCTATAAAAAACAGGTCATCGTTAATATCATAGACGTGATTATAGTTGTCTTCTGATACTAGTACGACATCTTCTATCCCGTAATCAAGAATAGAAGAGCTTGTACCGCAACCATAATCCAAAGTTACTAATTTCACTTACAGACCTTTGATATAGGGCATTGGGTTATTCCATTCAATTTTTGAGTGGAATACATGTCCGCCTGTTTTTTCTGATAAATCTTTTGCCATTTCCGTTATCTCTTTGTCTGATACTTCTGACCAAGGCTTATCAAAAAACATGTTATTATCAGCCGTATCTTCTTGTTTAATGTCATAAAGGCTTTCCCAATGAGTTTGCCAATAGTTTTTGTATGTTTTGATTTTTCTTTCAATATCCATCCAGCTGTAGTGTTTAATCGAAGGCATAACTTCGACTATTCTTTTAAACCAATCCTGATACTGACTTAATGCATTTTTATTACCTTGCATTGCCATCATTCTAACTTGGTGCACTTCGTTTGTATAAAAAGAAGCGTGAGCAATTCTTTCGTAGGTTTCGGAATCGATGTAATCACAACCGTCAGTACCTTGAGCCGCGTACAAGTTGCCTTCATCATCTGTTAGCCTTAGTTCTTTTGGTATACCATGAGTAATATTAAGTTTGTTTCTAGACAACCTCCACTTCCATGGATTAACATCAATCCTAACTTTGTCTGTTGATCCCCAATATTCTACCACAGGTAAAGAAACTAAGTCAACGAACTTTGGAAATTGTCGGCATAATTTATTAATCTCGGACACTGTAGATAAATTGACTTCTTCGTCTGAATCCATCTGCCACAGAAAATCACCAGTGCATTTAGCACGTGCTCTAGCTTTTTGCAGACCATCTTCTACCGCAAACCTTTTTGCATTCCAGTCGACGTCGTGAATATAGACTTTAATTCTAGAATCTTCAGCTGCCATGGCATTTAACTTCTCTATTGTTCCGTCAGATGATCCGCCATCCATTACTACTATTTCTGAACAAAAAGCTTTCATGCTGTTAATACAATTTTCAAAAGGGTATTCTTGAGAAATGCAATCTTTTGTTGTTACGTAACCAGAAATATTTGGTGAATAATTCATATCTGATTTAACCATATTCCAAAATATGTCCCTGTTAGCATATAGGTAACTTTCTATGTCTAACATATTGTTTTCGGAAAAAGGTATTTCTGACATGTGTTGGACGTCGTCATTAACCTCTAGTTTACAGCCTAACAATTGGGCTTCAATTACCACTCTAGGACATGTGTCTCCCCCTAAAGGAAGGTATACAAACCCTTCCGCTGTTGACATTTTTTGTAAAACCTCAGAATGATTTAAGCCCTGAAGAACTTCATATTCTTTATTATTGTCTTCACACCATTTTACCGCAGCGGAGGTACCTTTAATCCATGATGGAGATCCTAAAACTAACCAACCGTTTCTTTTAACATCTTTATTTTTTTCATTAAGTATTTTAATAGTTGCAAAAAATTCTTCTGAAAATACAGAGCTAAGTACATTTTGAGCTGAGCCTTCTGAATCGTCTGCTAAAAATGGAAACCTAGTATGATATCTTTTCATCTGAGCCTGTGACATGTAATGTACAGTTGTTGCTCCATGGAAAAATGCAGAAATTAATTTTCCATGGATCTCATTATGACAATTGCATTCAGACATTTCAGACTGGTAGTGTTTTTCAATCGATCGGTATCTGCAGAATTTATAGTCATATTCTACAATTGCATACCTAATGTTTGATATAATTGTTGGGATTAATTGTGACTCCATGTTACTAAAATTAGTAAATATCCAGAATTTATTGTAACCTGATTCCAGTGTTTCCATAGTAACGTTCTGAGAGTTAATTTTATGGATTTTTAATTCTGTAGAATTGGTTAAGGCAGCTGTTGTTAATTCGGCGCCGCCTAAATATTGTTCGGCAAACATGTCTGCAACGACAACAATATCAACACCTTTTGGAATTAGATAAGACTTTTTTTGTTGCTCGAATGGATTAGTAAACATAAAATTCTCCTGTTTAGTTTAGCTTTATTGTATATCTAAACTAAAAAAAAGAAAATTAAATTTTGTACAATCATCCACCAGCTTGTATTAATTAACTAATCCAAATTACTTAATTACTAAATTAA
>TARA_R110001592_G_scaffold6330_5_pt1 | contig 54705 bp, 36 predicted proteins | sample TARA_R110001592 | Tara Oceans TARA_R110001592 (sample SAMEA4398387) | marine metagenome | biome: Polar Biome; feature: [SRF] surface water layer (ENVO:00010504); material: water (ENVO:00002006), including particulate matter (ENVO:01000060) such as... | depth 5 m | reverse complement strand
CTTGCTGATAACCTTCTGGTTTTCGCTTCAACAGTTTCTTTTAAGATCTGAATGCTCATTTTTCTACCTGCACTTCCCTCAGCGGCCGCTGTTGCGTCCGGAGATCCTGCGTATGTAGATGCAAGTTTAAAAGGACTTAATGCCTCATCACCTGCTGTTGCTCCACCACCAGTTTCAGAATATCTGACTCTTAATGTATGGATTTGGCCCACTGGACCACTCATTGGTTGTACACCTACGAGTTCGTTAGCGATAACAGAAGGCATAACCCTTCTAATTAACGGTAACATTACTTTGTTTAAAGTTGCGACTGAACCTGCACCTGTGGCACCTGCTGTTGCGGCCTCTGACAAATGTCTCTTTGTATTTTCGAGGACAACATCTAGAGATGATTTTCTGTTTCCAGTTAATCCCTCTAATAAAGCGTCTTTAGTTGCTGACCAGTTGCTTTCAAATAAGTCTGCCATTTCTAACTCCTATTATTTTATTGAAAGTCCGGCTAATTTACGAATCATGTCAATTTCTACAACATCATCCGCACTTTTGTCATCGGCTTCTGTTATTACAGTTGCCTTATTACCAGTATGTTCACTAGTAATTGATTCTGACAATGCCTTCTTCGCTCTTGGTGCTTCTCCATCTAAAACTGAAGGTAAGTACTTGTTAAAGGACTCTTCCAATTTTTCTGTTTTAACACTTTCAAGTAAATCAGACATGATTTCTTTCTTTTCTTTACCCAATGGGGCCATCAAATTGTTTAAAGTTTCTTTTCTTGCGAATCGATCCTCTGAAACTCTTAATTTAGATTCAACTAATTTAGTTGCGTCTTTCGATGCTTCTACTGTCATTGTTGCTTCATTAAGTTGATTTTCCAACTGAGCTACCTGTTTTTGTATTTTCTTGATTTCCTTTGCTTCATTCAAATAGCTCACGCCATATTCATTTGCAAATGCTTCAAAAATTCTACGACCAAAGTCGTTTTCACGTGCATTAGTAATATCTTCACGGAAAGATTGGACTTCATTAGTAATTACGCCGTTGACAACGTTTTCAACCTTGTCTGCCGCTTTTTTAATGAAATCTTTCTTGGCTTCTGCTAATTGCTTTCTGCCTTCTCTTACCATTTTGACTTTTTGTTCCACAAGTCCTTTTTTGTCTTCGTGGAATTCGGATAGTTCACTAGCAAGTTGCTCTGCTACAAAATTATCTAATTTTGTTACATGCTCACTTGTTCTTGTTCTATCTGCCCTAAGTTCTTTAACCTCTTTAGCAACCGCTTGGGTTACAAAAGTGTCAAGTACCTTGGCATGCTCACTAATTGCTTTCGTGTATTTTACTCGATCGTTTGCAAGGGCTTCTTTTTCTGTTACAATTTCAGAAATTTCTGCTTCTACTTTTTCAGATATAAAGTTGTCAACTGCTTCTACGATTTGACCTTTGTCATGTTCGTATCGCTGTGCAAACTCTTCTCTAAGTTCTGCAGTAAGTTCTTCTCTTGCTTCAGAAATTTTACCTTCCCATGCTTCTTGAAGAGCAGACTTAACATCTTCTGTTAATTCCGCGTTCTCAAGTAGTTCTGTAAAATTCACTGCCATAGTAGTCTCCTACTTATAATTTTAAATCGTTGATGAAACCAGTGATTGCTTTCATCAAGTGTTTTTCTGCACTTTTATCGTGTGTTAATGCACTAGCGGTTTCAAACATTTGACTACCGCCTCGCATATTAAATAAACTCTCATATATAGTTTTAGGATAGGCGTCAGGAGCACTTGGCTGTGCCACAATGTCCACTGTAACAATATCAAAGTCGCTTACTTGTCCACTTCCGTCGACATTTCCACTACCTCTACTGCTTACACCAAGTTTAGCACCTGCTTTTAATAATGCTCTCGCAATATTACCCATCGGTGTTTCTATAATTTTAAGTTTGCCCAAACCGTTTGAATCATCATAATTCATATCTGTAATTATGTGACTTACACGGTCTAAATTTATTTGTAACTCTTCTGGGTGATCTAACTCTCCCATCACAGTTTCGCCTTTTCCAAGGCGTTCTTTTACACTATTAACAGCATTTTTGATTTCATCCTTAGGATAAACTCTTCCATTCTGGTTCTTTACATCACCTTGAATGAACAAACCTTGCATGAATAAATCCTTACCGTCTTTAGATTCCATTATCTGGACGTTAGACGCTTCTGGACTTAAATATTCATATAGTTTATTTGCCATTAATATCTCCTATCAGTTTAAAAAGACTTATGCCTTTTTAGGTTCAACTTTAATGTTGTCTGTAGGTGTGTGATCTTTTGCTGACTCACCTTTGTTACCTTCGCCGCCGTCTTTTAGGACTACTGCTTTGGTTTTACCGTCTGCGATTTTAGATGGAGCAGGCATTTTCATACCTTGTTCGTTATCTGCATTTCCGCCTGTTGGTGTTGCTACATTGTCAGATAACTTAGTTGCTTCTTCAAGCTCGTTACCTTCTGCAACTTCGTCGTCTAAGTCATATTCAACTGACTCTAGGTCCATTTCGTCTGGCATAGCATCCATTTCTGCTTCTTCACCGTCTTCCATGTCGCTTTCGTCGTCGTCTGCTAATAATTTTTCAAATTCTGCTTTAAGATCATCAAGTTCTGATTCGATGTCGTCGACTTTGTCTTCTAGATCTTGGTCTTCACCATCTTCCATATCTAGTTCGTCTTCGCTTTCTTCTTCTCCGAATTCGCCTGTTTCTTCTGCTGATACATCTGCTTCAAAGTCATTTGATTGGTCGATTACTTCGTCCACCTCAAAATTTTCTTCTACTGCATCTTCTTCAGACTCTTCTGATTCTTCTACAGCATCTTCATCTGATTCTACAGTTTCTTCAACTGCTTCTTCTTCTGATTCTTCTGCTTCTTCAACTGTTTCTTCCTCGGAAACGTCTTCGTCTAGAACTTTTTCATATTCTGCTCTTGCTTTTGCAACAACATACTCATGAAGCATTTCTTCCGCTTTATCGTTTTCTTCGGCTAATAATAGTTCAAGAATGTTCTCTAATTGTGTTCTTGATTCTGACATTGTGGTCTCTCCGATTAAATATTTTTTGGTAGATATGACATAAGTGTCAAACTACCCTGTTAAGTACTTATATGATGTATGTTTTTATGTATGAAAACGGTGTGAAAATGATGTTTTTGAACGAAAAATGATTAATTCGCTAGTTTATGTCTTTATATTTAATACTATCTGTATATAAATTAAAAACTAACTAAACTATACCGCCGCCTGCGTCTTGTGTAGGATTAGCATACATAACTTTTACAAATTTATCATGCTCGTCTTTTTCTTTGTTTTTTAAATCTCTAACTTTTCTTAATTTGCCTATTTCTTCCAGTGTAAGTTTAGACTTTCGAGTGTCTTCACTGCTTCGCTTAACAAACTCGTCCATTTCAGGATTATAAAATTCTATTAATCTCATTATATACTGCCCTCTCCACCTGGTGTTATAGGTGCTTCTCCGTCTGCCTGAGTATTTATGCCTTCTGGGTCCAACGTTGGGTCTGCTAAAGGTATATCGCCCTGTGGTATCTCAAAATTAGGATCTACAGCCATTGGGTCATTAGGCCTAATACCTAAATTTCGTAGTTCTGCAGACTTACCATCTTGTGTATCATACTTGCTATACCCGTTCTCTGATCTCCAAAGTTCTTCATTCTCTTTGAGCTCTTGCTCGGTCAATCCTAAATACTTTTTAAGTTTAAATTGGTTAGATAGATGAGGGACTGCCGCTACTTGGCCATATAATTGTGCCCTTTCAGTATCTAATTGAAGATCTTTATATGTACTAAAGTTTAACGGTTTATTGAGTTCTATATTGAATATACTGCTGTCTATTTCAATGCCTCTATGCTTTAAAAACATCTTAAATTCTTTATCTAAGTCTTCTTGTATCTGTCTTTGAAGTCGTTCAACATACTTTGCAAACCTATATTCTTGAATGTATGCAACACCGACCTTGCCGTCATTATATACTGCTGACCCGTCGTCTGGTCCTGTAGGTAAGTACGAACTTGGTATTCTAAGTCCTCTTAATAACTTATTATTAAAGTATCTTAAATCGTCAATTTGTCCTAAGTTCTCACCACCTGGTAATGTATCAACTTTAGAACCTCTGCCGTCTGCCGTTTGAGCAAAGAAGTAATCTTCTAACATACTCATTGGGTTATAAGCGGCATCTACAACACCACTGCCGTCTGCTTTCTTATTAGGCACACGTTTTTGTTGCACTTCATACTTTACTTGTTCTAAATACTGTCTTGCTTTGTGAGGTGGCATATTACCTACGTCAATCATAAACACACGTCTTTCAGGTGCTCTATGAACTCTGTAAATAATAATACTGTCTTCTAGTAATTCTTTTTGTTTAAAAACTTTAAATATTGGTTCTAAAATACTTACACCAAAAGGCCATGCATGATCCATACCTTGTGTTAAACTAACATGTACTATATGTTTTGCGTCTACAGGTGAGCCCTGATCTGCGCCGTCTATTGCACCAGTTCCATATGCATTTGCTGTACTATTCACGCCTGCCATGACGCCTGTTAATCCTTGTCCTGAACCGTATGGTCTAGAATGTAATCCTGCCACACTTGTTGCTGTTAGTTCTTCGAATAGGGGTTCTAAATTTTTAATAAAGTAAGTTTCTATTTTCTTACCTTCTGATTCATTAACAATTACTTTTTCTATGTTTGCCGGATCAACCCAATACAATTTAAATGTTTCGGGGTCTCTAATAAAGAACTGGTCTCCGTACTTAATAGTACTTCTGAATATACCAAATACTCTTTTGTGCATATCGTTTAACTTTGTCCATTGTTTGATAGACTTGCTTATAATAGCATTTTCTGTATCAGTAGGGTCTGTACTAAAATTAACATCAAAAGGAAGTCCGTTATATTCGTCTTCTTGTGTTCCAAACTCTGCAACGGTATCCAATGCGGCATTTATTTCCAAATCGTTATCCATTTGGTCATACTGCATGTATCTCATTAATCTGTTAGGGGAGCCAGCATATACTTCCGGTAACCAACTTGCATATCTGCTGGAAGCCGCACCAGGCCCTGTTTCAGACTGGGTGCCAGTAACATTTAGTGGTAACCCACTATTGTCAACTGATGTAAAATACTTTTTCCAACTCATATATGAATCCTTTTAGTTATATTACACTATTTATCTGAAGTTGTCAACTATTTTTTAGTAATTGTGGTAGGTATTATTCTGCAGTCTGGGCAATAGTCTTAGTCTGCCTTCTTGTAAGCATTATAAGAGTTTCTAAATATGTTTTAAATTCGTTTGCACTAAGTCCTGCTATGCCATCTGTATCGAAAGAGTCCTTAAACCTCTGCTCGAATCGTGTATCACCCCTGTCCTTCCTAGCATCTCTTCTCAAATCATTCATAAATTGTTCTGTGTCAAGACCTAGTTTTTTCATTTCTTTATACGAGTCAAATATACCTTGTTCAGTATCAGTTAATTTATTACTTCCAAGAGCATATGTTTTTATGTTCTCAGGGCGACTTGTTGTACCCCTACCTGTGATAAACCTTTGCCCTTTGTGATCGCCGGCAAAAGCCGGTTTAACATTAGTCGTTCCAGGAACATTATTCAATAACTGATGCGGCCTTTCAAGAGCCAACATCTGTTTTCGTTTTTCCTGTGCGGCACTTCCTTGATAAGCCAAATCGGCGTCTCGGAGGTCACGTCTATTCTGTTTCATCTCGAGGATTTTGGTATTTAAATCTGCTTCAGATAATCCTCTAAATGATAATTCATTTTTTATTCGCATCAGCATTTCTTTAAACAGTAACCCAAACTCAAAACCTAAATGACTAAATAATCCTTTAATTGCTGGCATCAAGAGATCTGTAAAAGTATCGGTTAGATCTTTTCCGGTATCAAAATATTTTTCTACCTTTGCACTAAGGGCGTCTATATTAGCAGTAAATTTACCTATAAGGACAGGCAAGTGTTCTGCAAACCTTGTAATAATACCACCGGAGCCTTCAATAATTTCACCGTTTTCTTTTACGTCGTCTGTAAATCCAAATAATGAATATGCTAATCGCGATATAGATATTTGCAGATCTCCAAACGCCTTATTAAATGTTTCGAAATTTATTCCACGCAGAAGAGATAAAATAAATTTATCTTTTATAGCACTAAAGGTATTGGCAAATTGCGTACCTGTCGAACTTATTAAATTAAGTAATGTTTGTAACTTGTTAGGATCTACTTTTGTATTCGTTAGTTCTTGAATTTTATCAAACGATTTTTCAAACTGCATAATACCTTTAGCCATAACTAATGCTTGTTGGTCGCCTGTTCTAGCAATTGCGAATACCCTTCTTTTCTCAGATTCTGTTAGATTTCCTAGGACCTTTGTAAATTGTAGAGCCGCTTCTTCTCCATCTAAAATATCGTTATTGAAACCTCGTATTACAGTATTAAACCCTGATGCAAGACTTGGTAAAACTGTTATAAAACGTTTTGCGGCTTCACTAAATCCAATAGCACCAAATGAACCTGCTTCTATGGCCGCGGCCGCAAGTTCACCACCTAAAGTACCACCTGTTGCTCTTAAAACACTAACAAACTCTTGTGCACCTTTAAGCATAATCTGTCTTGTGTCTTCTTCATTTAAGAGAAGTCTAGCCTGAAAGTCAGTAGAACTTTCTAATGTTTGGAGGGCGAATGCCCTAATAGTTTCTAAATTTTCACCCAATGCTTGTGTGTATCTAACCTGTGTTTCTAATACATTTTCTGTTTCTTTAATTAATCTTGTTTTCTGCTTTTCATCTAATCTATTTAAATTGCCCAATCTAGTAGCAAATTTTAGTTCTTCCTTAAATATCTCTATATTATCACTTACCCCTAATCCAAATTTACTTCCCTTTACTGTAAGTTCATCAAACTGTTTTAATAATGACGTTACGCCATCCATACCAATATTTTGCATGGCATTAGAAGCACTAACAGTAAATTCTGTGGCCTCACCTAAAGACAAACCAAATTGTCTTAATCTAAAATTGCCATCTAGAAATTCATCTCCTTGATTCATACCCACAGCAGTTAATCTATTGAATGCCGCTCCAAATTCAAAAAGTGTCCCGACAGTTAATGCAGTTAATCCTGCTGTCACTACACCTATACCTTGTACAAGGCCGCCCATTGCCGCTGTAACAGTTCCTAATCCTAGAGCTAATCCGCCTCTAAATTTTCCTACTTCTTTAGTTGCTTTTTTAGTTTCGTTTGATTTTTCTTTATCTGCTTTTTTTGATTCTTTTGTATTGTTAGACGCATCGTTGGCTGTGTTATTACTTCCTGTACCACCTGTAATTGCTTTAATAAGTTTTTTATTTTCTGTTTCTATGGTTTTTGAAATTTTTGACATATCCTTTGCCATTTTATCCATAGTTGTTTCTAATGTCCAATCCGGTATTGTGGCGATTTCACTATTAGGTAAATTGATTGTTAATTGTGCCATTTACAGTTTTCCATTATATGCTGTTTTTACTATGATAAATATATCGTAGATAAACTTATATAACTATTTATCAAAAGAATTAACAGGAGTTTTAATAATGACAGATAAATCAAATCCATTAGCAAATCATTTCAGACAGCCTAAACTTTATATGAAATTGCCTAGTGGCGGATTATTTAATGATAAAAGCCAACTAGATATGCCCAGTAGCAATGAGGTAGCAATATTCCCAATGACTGCAAAGGACGAAATACTAATGAAGAATCCAGATGCACTACTAAATGGCGAAGCAGTATTGCAAGTTGTTAAAAGTTGTGTACCAAGTGCTATTGAGCCAAATGAATTAACAAATTTAGATATAGATGCAATTTTGATGGGTATACAGGCCGCTACATTTGGTGATGAGATGGAAGTAGAAGCAAAATGTGATCACTGTGAAGAAGAATTATCTGGAGCAACTAGTATACAAGACGCATTAGATCAGATAGAACCATTAGAAGAAGATGTTATTATAGATTACCAAGGCTTACAAGTATTTTTAAGACCTGTAAGATATAAAAGTACAATAGAAGCAGGCTTAATAAATTTTCAAACTACAAGAAGTCTACAAGGCATAGCAGATTTACCTGATGATGTAGATAAATTGAAAATTTTTAATGAGAACTTTAATAAAATGGCTATGTTAAACTTCCAATTAATTTGTGATAGCATAGAAAAAATTGTTATACGAAATTCCGATGATGAAAATGTTGAAGTAGTTGATCGAGATCAAATTATAGAGTTTTTAGAAAATTGCGAAGCATCTATAGGCAAACAGATAGAAGAAGAGACTACAAAGATTTCCACAACAGGTATAACAAAAAAAGTTACTTTCCAATGTGAAGCATGTGATAAAACTACAGACAAGGAGATAGTTCTAGATCCTGTAAATTTTTTCATGGCTTCTTAGCAACCGCCGAACCTGAAGAAATAATTCAGTTCCTAGAGAAGTTAAAAGAACAAAGAACGGCAATTTATAAAGGTATTACAGAACTTGTAGTATTCGGTGAGGGCGTTGTTTCTTATACAGAAGCCTGGAATTTATGTGCCGATGAGAGAATAATGTTTTCCGATACACTTACTAAGAAATTTAAGGCGCAAAATGGTGATGCTGGCGAACAAAACGAATACTTATAATGTGGCAATATAACAATAAAGAAGTTAATAAATTACCAGAAGACTGTGAAGCGTTTGTATACCTTATTACTAATAACGACAACGGTATGAAATACGTTGGCAAAAAATTAGCCAAATTTAAAACTACCAAACCCCCACTCAAAGGCAAAAAGAACAAAAGACGTGGTACAAAAGAAAGTGACTGGCGTACTTATTGGGGTAGCAACGATCATTTAAAAGAAGACGTCATAGTTCTTGGCGAGGATAAATTTACAAGAGAGATTCTATACTTTTGTACAAGTAGAGGCATTGCAAGTTATTTAGAAGCCAAAGAACAATTTGACCGAGAAGTACTACTTACTGACGACTATTACAATGGAATTATCAACGTTCGAGTTGGTGGTTCAAAAATCCTTAAAGAAGCATTATCAGATTGATAACTAATTGCTGATAAGAACTCATTATGGCATAAAAAGACACCCAGTCTAACTCACATTACGGCACACACATAGGACTATACACCCGCCCCAACAGAGGCAATGAATATCTGGCTCCTCGACAATCCGGCAATGGAAACACCCGGTGCGAGAATTGGAGATGTATAGCGGCAAAGATACAAACACACGACAAACAGTATTAAAAGGATGTAAGCTCTGAGAAAAAGCAACTTACAAGTTATATAACTAACCTTACCTAGGTTATATAATTTCCGTGAGATTCGTGACGGTAGTGTATGGGGACAGAAGGCTCACTGGTTCCTAGTAGCACCCGAGGTTAAGATGGCGACGGCATCACATGATGACATCATTCTCACCTGTATAGGTGAGTTATGACCCAAACATACATGATAACGGTTTACTTAAAAAACTTTCAAACAAAAGAAAGAGTGTAGTGAAACGAAACGATTGATTGTAGTTTGAAAAGGTCCGTAGGACCTATTTACTTTGTTGCAATAATAGAATGTATATATCTATTTTGTTTTATAAGTTCTTTATTAGGCTCGTGTGTTAATTTTCCTAATGGAATTTTACCTATTGCCAATCTTTTGTCTTCCAAGGGATAAGGAAGTTTGTTATAAATCTTTGCTAGAAATCTTTTCTGCATGATGTCTAGTTTATCAGTCCAAATCCTATCAGGATTAAACCAACCGAATAAATCATTTTTAAGAACACTTGTAGGCATAATTTGTTCTGCAGGAATATCTATGTCATTGTTTTGGAATATACCCATAAGTTCCTTGCCTACATGAGGATAGTTCATATATAAATGATCTTGGAGAATATTTTTATCAAACAGATTGTAATCATTATCTATTAATGACTCACCGTCATCTTCGGTAGTGGTAATAAAGCGAGTGGGCAGGCCTATATCAAAAGTTTCTAAATGATGTATATCGTAATTGAATTTACTTAACCAATATCTTGCCTCGTCTTCTTCTGGGGACAAACTGCGATGTACTGCTACAAAGTTTTCATGCAGATAATTTAAATCATCTTCAGGTAGGTATAAATCAGGTTTAAGACTTTGTAGATTCTCTATATCTTCTTGTAACTTAATTTCTATCTCTTCTTTGGTTTCACCGAATCCATAGAATCTATCATGACTTAAAAGTTTATATTGGTGTTCTTGGAATCTTTGCCATATACGTTTGGCTACTCTGTGATCAAATAACTCGTAAACGAGTGTATAATTTATATCATCTTTTCCGAGATTAACATTAATCAACATATTCCGTATCCGTATTATATGCAGTAAAGCCGCCTTCTTTGACAACTGTTAATACATTGTTTACGCGACCTACAAGTTCTTCTTTATGAGATATTAACATAATATTTTTATTTTGTTCTCTGTGCATCTTTTTAAGTACACCTAAAGCATTCTCTACACCCGTAGAATCCATGCCACTGTCTATAAGTTCGTCTATACACATTAAGTTCATAGGCCTGTTTAGGCTTTCGTAGATGTCTCTAAATGACCAGGATAGTCCTAATATAAGTCTATTACGCTCTCCTCTAGATAAGTTGTCAAAGTCTAAATCTCTACCATACTCTGTTATTTCGACACCTAGATCACTAGCAAATTTAACATCATGCGGTAATCCTAACTTATCTAAATAGTAGGCTAGCCTGTGATTTAAGTAAGCAATATTTTGATCTATGATTCGCCTACGAATAAAACTATCTTTGCTGGTTAACAGTTTGTATAAGAAGTCTTGGTGGTCTTGTAAATGAGTTAGCTCATTCATTATTTCAAAACTAATTTCTTGTATACCAGTTGTTTTCAAACCTTCTATCTGTTCTATATAAGGATTTTCATCAACAGCCATAGATTCTAAATTAGTTTGCATGGTCTCTACATTATGTTTGTGTTCTAATGATTCTTCTAATGTGCTATAATATACTTCAGGGTCTGCAGGAATATTACTAAACTCTATAATTGCGTCAGTAGTTTCAACCATTATGCCTTCTATTTCTTTGTAATATTCTTTTTCTTTATCTATTTTTTCTATTAATTCCTGTGTATATGCTTCGTGTGTATCTAAATGTGCCGTTCCCTGTTCGCATGTAGGACACACACCTGATTTTGCACTTTCTAAATTATTTTCTAACTCTTCTAATTTTTTAGAGCTTCTAGTTATACTTGTTGATGTACGTTTTTCTTCGGCTTGTAACGTTTGTAAACTAGATCGTTGGTCTTTGTATGTTGTTAGTAACTTATGATTTTCTAATTCTGTATCGATATCTATTCTCTCCATACGAATTATTTTTTCACCTAACTCTATTAGTTTATTTTCTTTATTCTTTTCCCATGCTCTACTGCGGCTTTCTATTTCTTTTATATTTTTATCAATTCTTTTGTTACTTTCTTCTACAGCATTAATACGAATCTCTTCTTCTTTAATGCTATCTCTAGTATATTTTTGTCTCTCTTTGAGTACTTCTGCCTTTTCTGATAATTCTGTTATACCTAACAACTGTTCGATCATGTCTCGTTGATCATTGTTTTTCATTGCAAGGAAAGGCTCAGTATAAGTGTTTAATGCAATCAAATGCTTAAACATATTATGTGGGAACCCAATTATCTTTTCTATTTCTTTTTGTGTTTCTCGGCTATCGCCTTGTTGTTCGTTGTCTAAAGCATCTTCACCATCTATAAAAAGTCTTAAAACATTAGGTCGCCTTCCTCGTTCTATACGATAAGCCTTGCCTTCTATCTCAAACTCAACGGTAGTAATCATTCCTTTACCATTTGTTTTGTTTATAAGGTTGTCTTTTCTAATATTAGTAAGAGCGTCTCCGTATAATGCATAACTTAATGCATTTATTATAGTAGTTTTACCTGTTCCATTTCTGCTACCGTCACCGCCCATGTCTAAGTTGTGGCCTAGTACAAGTGTTAGTTGGCAGTTATCGAAATTAACTGCCTGTGTGTTGTTACCAACACTCATAAAGTTTTTTGCTGATACGTTCTTTATCTTTAACATTATTGGGTTTCTATGCTGTTGTACATGTCTATTAAAACATCCTTTTGTACAGTATTACTTTCTATAGTTTCTAATTGCTGGATAACAATTTGATCAACACTTTCAAATGTTATTTCTCCACCTTCGTATTCCTCTTCTTCTTTAATAGGAATAAGTTGTAGTTCTCTTACGTTGTATTGCTCTGCAAATTTCTCTCTAATAAAATTTGCTTCTTCGTAACTTATGCTAATATCTAATTTGACTCTTGCATAAGTGTATTCGTCTAATAATTCTGCATGGTTATCTAATAATTTTTTTAGTGTAAACACTCTGTATTTAGGACATTCTGCCCAGTTTACATATAAGGGTTCTTCTCCCCACGTTAAAAACATTGCACCACGTTCATCATCGTCTACGTCTGCATAGTTATGTGGAAATGCATTACCTATATAATGTATATTATTTTTAAACTGTCTTTTATGAAAATGTCCACTAAAGACTAGTTCCGGGCCTGATAGCATTTTATCATTTATGCCACCACCGTGATCTGGCATCTCTACCATAGCATTCATTTTAAAGTATGGTAACTCAAAATGCCCAAACATATATTTGCATTGCATTTTTGCAACTTGTTTATATTCATCGCCTACTAACCAAGGTATGATAGCAACATCATCTTGCAAGAAATGTTCGTCTACCATTACAAAGTTAGAAAGATCTCTAGTATATTCTATACTGTTAAGTTCTCTTTTATCTTTATAATATAAGTCGTGGTTGCCTGTAATAAAATATACAGTTTCAAATGCATCGTTTAGTTTCTTAAAATCTTTTATAGATGCGTTCATAGTAGCAACACTAATACTTGCTCTGTGATGATTCCAGTCGCCTAGAAAAATACAAGTTTCTGCATTTCTGGCATGTGCTTCTGCAATGAACCAGTCTACATACCTATGACAGTCTTCTATATGTAAACGGCTGTTTGACTTTAATCCGTAATGTATGTCAGTAAAACAAGCCGCTGTCTTAAACAGTTGAGCCATAGATTAGTCTTGAGTATTATCGGTTTGTGCAGATTCTCTAATTAAACGCATTTCTTCTTCGTGCTTAATCTGTCTACCGTAACTTGGAAGATGACCACTGTCGATTAAGATATCATCTCTAATCATTTGATTTCGTTTTTCTAAATTTAAAATCCTTGTAAAACTATTATTCACTGCCGCAGTATAGTATGCAAATGGATTGTCCGATTTTGCTTCGTTAAACTGCAATCCAATTTGAGATAGTTGCACTAATGCTTGTCCACGCATTTCGTCGACATAAGTATAACCTCTCCAGTTTGCTCTGTGAGAATATCTCTCAACTAGTTTTAGAAACATAGTACCTAACTTATTAGTAATTCTACCATGGTCTACACAAAAATCTCCGTTACTCAAACTACCTTGCCAATGACTTCTAGCAACTTCTTTTATTTCGCCGCCTATATATGCATAATGTTTGAAAGGAGGAAAGTTTACTTTTGCTTTTGTTTCTGCTTCATTCCTTGGATTCTTTTTTCTGCCTGGTTCTAATGGAATATGCTCCATTGACATAACTCTAAAAACTAAATCTTCTTGATCTATACTTTTAGGATCTATTGCAAACTCTTTTTGCTTGGGTTTGTTTTTATAATCTTTAGGATCATGTACTGCCATTGCGGCCTGGTATCCTATTGATTGAATTAATGCCGCTCTATTTTCTCTAGCAACTTTAATACTGTTTCTATTTATTTTTTTAACATCCTCTAAAATAACATCGTACTTGTCGTAGTTGTCATCTGCAACATAGCAGTAAGTCATCTTACTTTTATGGATTTCCTTTAGAATATCTTTGTTGTTTAGGTAATTAACCTTTTTTGGCTGTGCCATCAATAACTCTCCTCAAAATTATAATTCATTTATATTGTTAGTATTATACACAGTTCTAGTGTATTGTCAATATGTATTTATAGAAACTGGCAATTTAAAACTAGTTTTAATGAATACGATAAATAGTTACATACAGGAGATTAAATGCCAAGCGGAAAGGATTATTTAAAGGGACTAATAGGTGGTGTAGGTAACAAACTTATAGGTAAGGTTCCGGGTGGAAAAATAGTATCAGGTGCAGTTTTAGGTGCATTGTCTGATAAAGATTTCTATTCTTTCTTTTACGATGGAAATGCAGGTCCTTCTAGAAATCCAGGCAGTAATTTATTATTTGGTGCTAGGCAGTTAAGTGAACAACAATTAAAACAACAACTAGCACAACAAAGTAATCAAGCGGCTAGTTCAACAGCAATAAATCCTAGCGAAGGCGAAGGCTTTACTAGTAACTTTGACTGGCGAGCAAGACTAAGACCTAAGGCAGGCGGTGCGGAACGATTCTACGGAACAGATAAGAACAGTATAATGAATCCAATCAAAGCATCAGGCGGATTAGTTTGGCAATATGTACCTCAGATTTATGTATCTGGTTCTGCAGAATATGATATGGCGCAGATGCAAGGTATGAACTTCCCAATTAATACATACCAAAGTTCTACACCTCCTAGACTTACACTTACCTCAGAATTCACTGTAAATAATATAGACGAGGGTAGATACTTTTTAGCAATGATGCAATTTTTTAGAGTTGTTACAAAATCTTTCTATGGAGATGCCTCAGTGGCCGCAGGAACATTTGGTACTCCGCCACCAGTTATGCTATTTGAATATTTAGGCGATCATGGATTTAATAAAGTTCCTGTAATTGTTTTGTCTTATTCTTTTGAATTTAGACAAGACGTTGACTATGTACCAGTAACAGTTAAGGTAGGAAACGAGGAAACCACAACGTATGTGCCTACAGAAGCCACAGTTACTTGTGATATATTTCCTAATTATACACCACATAAATTGCGTAAGAACTTTAATCTTGATACATTAAGAACCGGAGCCGCATACAAAGACGGATACATCTAATGGCAGATTTTCACAGGAGAGATAGTTTTTTAAAAAATGCAGGATCATTTGGAAGTTTTTTAGATGTAAACAATCTACCTAAGATACCAAAAGGTGCTTTTGATCTAGATTACAAAATTAAAGAAACAGAAGCAGGCAGGCCTGATATTCTAGCAGGTAATTTGTACGAAAATCCTAGACTTTGGTGGGTATTCGCTCTTAGGAATCCTGATATTTTAAAGGACCCTTTAGAAGATTTCAAAGCAGGAGTAAACATAAAAATTCCTTCCCCAGAAGATGTAAAAGCATTGTTAGGATAATTTATGGCCGGCAATTACTATACAAATGAGAGAGACAACGGCTTCCTAGGAAAAGTTGCTGGTAATCTTTTAGACCAATTTGATAATCCTTCTTATAATGCTAAACTATACTTAATAGCCGCATCAGAAGATAATAGTACATCAACTCCGCCAGACGACAATAGTCGTGAAGATACTGGGAAAAAGACAATCTCCCATGGTGGCTTTCTTAACGGAGCCACACATGCAAAGCCTGAGAATACTGTAATACTTGCACAAACCGGCGTCACTGGTATATTAATAGATAATATAGAAATAGTATCCGTACCTAGTGGTCAAGGTATATCTTTGAGTAAAACAGTTTCGTGTACCATAAAACAGCCTGGAGCCGCAAACTTTATGGATATGATAGTACTTGCAAGGAGAAGATTAGGTATTCCAGGCTTGGCAAAAGATGCTCCTTTCTTTTTGGAAATAAACTTTCAAGGATATCAAGAATCTGATATGGCTTATAGTACAGGTTCTGCAGATGTAGATGCAGGAGGCGGAATTAAGGATATCTCTGGACCGTATAGATGGAGGTTAGAACTTATAAATGCAATTATCGAATTAGACTCTACTGGTTCTACATATGAATTAGATTTTGCAGTAACAGATGATCTAGTTTTTGCTGATACACATTATAAAACAAAAAGTACAATAAAAACATTGGGTAGTACAATAACAGAACATGTTAAAGATTTCGAAAAAAAGTTAAACGAATACGAAAAACAAAAAGCAGACTCTGATAAAACAGGTTCCCCGGACATATATACATTTAATTTATCTAACCTAGTACCAGGAGAAGACGGTGGCGGGCAAGAAATTATAACAAATGAAAATTTAGCAGAAAATAGAATAGATACATCAACAGATAAAAAACCTGCAGATGCTCCGGATCAAGATGCAACTATTAGACAAGATAATGAAAAGAAGACAGCAGATAAATCTCTTTCTAAAAATGAAAAAGCAGAACAATTTGAAATGACTTTTGAAGCAGGTATAACTATTGAAAAATTTATAGGCGAGTTACTTGCAAAAAATGATGACTTTTTTAGACATACTACTCGTACAAAGGGAATGACCGTTGAGAATATAGAGGGCGAAGCAGACCCTCAACAAACAAACGTAAATTGGTTTTCTATAAACGGTAATATTAAACAATTAGAATGGGATAATGTTGGAGAACGATACCCAAGAGAAATAATTTATCAACCAGCAGTTTACAAAACACCGGTTGAAGGACAACTTCAGGATATCAAAGAAACCAAACTAGATAAGCAAGCCACAGAAAATAGAATACAGGCTATGGAAATTAAAAAGGCTTACGAATATATATTTACAGGAAGAAATGATCAAATTTTAAGTATCGATCTTAAATATCCGTTGGGTATAAATTTGCTAATACCTAATAAGGGAGGTAGATTTTCTACTCCTTTATTAAGTAATATTACCAAGTTTAATTCCGAACCTCAAAGTACTAGTGAATCTCTTGACGGTAAGGCTCTTGCAGGCGTGGCCGCATTTTTAAGTGATGCTAAAAAATTCTTAGATATATTTAAAAAGGCAAAAGAAGGAAGTATCAGTGATCTTGCAACTGCGGCCGGACTAAGTCCTGCCCAGATAAAAGACGTACTTGCAGACAGAGCCGGGGAAACAGCAACCGCACTAATTGAAAGTTTGTCCAATAAACAAATAGCCAATGCTGTAGCAAGTGCATTAACCAGTAAACGTAGTACTTCTAATCAGTCTGGTTCTGCTACAGAAAGCGATAGACAACGATTAATAGATTCCTCTGTAGGAGAAGAATACAGTCCTGAACCCAGTGGTTATGTATATGGTGCTGATTTATTAGGTGGAACACATGCATTTGGCGAGAGTATTACTGAAGAACAAAGAGATAAAGCAAAAAAATCTATTCAAGAAAACATTGATAGTACAGACACGTCTAATGGTCCAAACATATCTGTTAAATCAGAAGTAAATAAAGAAGAAGCAAGAGGCCCGCAAAGTCCTAGTAACACTTTATTTGGTTACTTATATGGACAAAAAACTAATGCAGATATATTATTAACATTAGATATGCAACTTAGAGGAGACCCATGGTATTTAGGTGAAGTTGATACAGGCTTTGTGGATCGCGAAGAAAATAAAGCCATAAAAACAAATAAATCTACTACAGATGCGTTAATTACTAGCGGTGGTGACAATTTTGTGCTATTTGAATTAAGACAGCCTATGTATTTTGATCCTTTTATAACTGATGAAGATGATAATGTTGGTTTATATGCAACAGGCGGCCAAAGTTATTTTATAACCGGCATATATAGGATCATTGAAGTTATAAATAATTTCAATGGAGGAATATTTAGTAGTAGTATTAGAACTGCTAAAGAATTAAGTATAGATTTATCTAAAATTGATAACAAAAATGACATAAGTATGGAAGAAATACAAAGACAATACGAAGAAGAAGGTAGATCTATATTAGACCAGAAGAGCGATGCTATAGAAGAAAGAAGTGCCTTATGGGATGACCCTGATTACATTCAGAAAGTTGCAACTGGTACAGGCTCCGTATCAGCAATTGATATGTTGAACAATGGAACTATAACATCAGCACAATACAATGCATGGAAGGCGAAATACGGTGGCTAAACATTATTACACATCAAATTCTAACAAGGTCTCACATAGTGATCCTACAAAAGATCGTGATAGTACCAAACGATACTTTGGTGTATATACCGGTGTTGTAGATGAAAATGTTAATACAGAAAAAACAGGTACAGTTGCAGTTTATATTTCTGCATTAAATGATGATCCTTGTGAACAGGTATTATTTGATGCTGTTTATACATCACAATTTTTTGGAACGTCACCATACGGAAATGTAAAAAGTGATGATATAACATTAGATGATAATGCTGTAAAGTCCTATGGATTATGGACACCACCCCCTGATGTAGGAAGTATAGTATTAGTAGTATTTGGTGATGGGCTACTTTCTAAACCTTATGTAATTAGTCAAACAACGAACGGCATGCCATTCAATCAAATGGTACCTGGCATTGCAGGAGGACCTAGTTTTCAAGGCGGCCCGTTTAATACGCCTACAACAGAAAAGAATCAATATGACCCTGACCCCATTCATAATGGAAAGTTGAGGCCTATATATCATGACTTTGCAGAAGCAATTACCCAACAAGGCCTTATAAATGACCCTATAAGAGGGGCAACATCAAGTAGTTCTAGAAGAGAATCACCGAGCGAAGTATTAGGTATACTTACTAAAGGCCCTAGAAACGATAAGGGAGATTCTATAGGACCAGGGCATCAATTCATAATGGATGATGCACAAAATAATTCTAATATAAGATTAAGAACTGGCGGTGGAACACAGATATTGATGGATGACACAACCGGTTCTATATATGTTATTACTAAAAACGGTAAAGCATGGTTTGAATTGGATAAGAACGGTAATATAAACTTTTTCGGTGAAGGCTCTATGAGCATCAGAAGTAAAGGTGATTTTAATTTACGAGCAGACAAAAACGTAAATATAGAAGCAGGTAATAACGTAAATATAAAAGCAGTTGGTGATAACGATAACTCAGGACATAAAGGCGTTGCATCAGCAATTGGTGCCTTGGGTCTACCTCCTTTAGGAGTAGGCGGCAAAGTGAATTTACATTCTGCAGAAGATACAAATATTCATGCTAATTCTAATTTCCTTGCAACAGCAAATTCTGGAGAAATACAGATGAACTCTGCAGGCAGAATGACTTTGACTAGTACGTTAGGCACAGCATTACAATCAAAAGGATTTATGACAGTACAGGCGGATTTAAAAGTAGATGTATTAGCCGGAGGAGCCGCAACAGTTTCAGCAGGAGGAACGGCAAATATATTTGGAACAACCATAGGATTAAATAACCCTGGTACGCCTCCTACACCTGATCTTATCCCGGCCGTATCAGCTCAACAATTAGGCGGAGCGGATAAACCGGACCAGTCATCCGCATCACCTGAATACGATAGAGAAGAGGCTAACCCTATATTAAATGGTGGACAGAGGCCAGAAAAGGGTCCTATTATTAATACCATAGTAGGAAAATTAATTACCGCGGAGCCCTTCAACGGTCATGGCACATTTGATCCTAGTACCGAAGACCCTGACAGTATTGAAGAAGATAAAACTGTAGATGGTGAAACATTAGAAAACCAAATAGACCCTACAGATGATACACCTGCCGATGCAGATACTCCGGAAGGAACAAAAGTAGGTAAAGCCTTTGAAGAAGCAAAGGACGGAGTAAAGAGTGTATATGAAGATTACAATGGTGCATTAAGTGACTTTAATGCTATTAAGAATTTAGATTTAAGTAATCTAGATGGCATCACACAGATGGCAGATATGCTTAACATTGCTATACCTCCTTTTAGAATTCCTACAACAAATGCCATATCACAAAAAATTATTGGTCAATCTAAGATACTAAAGGACTTAGAAGCACAATATAAACAATTTTCTTTAGATGCATTTGGGTTACCTTTAGATTTACAGAATAATGTAGTCGCAGGAATGAAAGACGACATTAGTAATATAGTTAATGAGGTCACGGGCGGTAATGTTGAAGATTTTAAATCGGCCGCAACAGCAAAAACTAAAATATTAGGAGATGCAGGTGGCTAATGTATTTGATAAAGTAGTAGAACGACTATCTGATAAGGGCATAGAGGTATATCTAGACGGTCCTAGTATAATTTATATTCATAAAAAAACAGGGATAAAATTAGTAGAATTTATAAATGGCATCGGCCCCGCGGCTGATAGACTTGCTCTAGAATCAGAACTTAAAAATGCCTTATCTCAGGCTAAGAATATTGTAACTGTACCAGTAAATAAAAATCAACTTAGTGCATTAGCAAGTCTTATTGCACATATAGGTATAGATAATTTTGCAAGAAGCGAACTCTTGATTGAACTTAATAAAGGAAACTATAAAGCAATACCTAAACTTATGCAAAGATTTAGAGTAGGTAAGATAGGAAAGCATTCTAGACCTACTGTAAGAGCTGATTATGTTGCTAGGCGAAGGTATGAAGCAGAATTATTTTCTACTCCCGGGCACCTAAAATGGCAAATAGAAGCAGATGGTTCACAGAACACATTGTTTCCTGATCAGAAGAATATCAACTTTACTGAAATGAGAGCAATATTAATACTCGCTAAAAAACGAGCATTCAACAAACTGGGTATATTCTTTTAAACGATCTGTTTTAAAGATTTTTTAAGATCAGCATTTTCGACTAGCAGTCTATATTTTTGTTCTTGCTCGTCAGCAACTGCCTTTTCTAATAATTCTATATGAGCTCTTAAACTGTGATTCTCATTATTAATATCAACAAGCATACATCTTAATTGCTCTTCTAAAGTGTCATTTAAAGGTTTTACATCTGGCATATTATTCCTCAATTATTTTCTGTAACAATGCTGTTACATCATTATTTAACAAAACACCGCTATGACCTGCTTCTATATAGACATTCTCGGTATTTTTGAATTTTGGGGGTGGGGAAGATTGGCTGGCTACTGATATCATACCATCATTTGCTTGGCCGCCTAGCCCTGCTAAAGGATTAGAACCACCTGTACAAACAATGTTAGTATGCTTACCTGTATAAGTTTTTTCTTGTAGAAGTGTTAGTACATCTGCACCCGGCTTAGTATTTTCAAACACTTTACTATTTCTAAAAATCATAGCAAGTATTCTAGCGACCGGCGTACCCTGCCATGGCGTCGCAATGGTGACTAAGTGATCTACTTTATTAGGATAAACACTTGCGTACCAACTTGCTAGTAACCCTCCGAAACTGTGACCTACTAGTATTACTTTACCCTTGCCCCATTCTCTTTCTTTTTGCATTCTTATATACTCAACTAAATCGTAAGGATCTTGTTCCATATCATATGCTGGAGCAAAGAAAGGATGTTCCGGTATCTTTAATGTATAATAATTAAAGTTATCCGGGTCAGCATTGGCACCATGTAAATAAATCACATTCTTCATACACTTATTGTAGCATCATTACAGAAGATGTCAAGCATAAATTAAAACTATATTTAATTAATTTGATAAATACTTACATGGCAACATTATTCAAAGGCTTCAGTACTGTAGACAAAAATAGGGCACCTTATACCCTAACAGATACTGATCTTATAAAAAGAGATTTATTGAATCACTTCTATACAAAGAAGGGAGAGCGAGTAATGAGACCTAATTTCGGTAGCATAATTTGGGACATGTTAATGGAACAAGATAGTCCTATGTTACAAGAAGAAATAAAAGAAGATATTCAAAGAATCGTAGATTTAGATCCACGTGTAGAATTAGAAAATACAATTTTATATATAAATGATCAAACAATAAGAGCTGAAGTTTCAGTTAAGTATTATAATATAGATCAGGCAGACATACTGTATATAGAATATAATAAAAGGAATACAGAGGAAATTTAATGTCAATAGTAAATAGACAAAATAATCTATTCGCCGCAGAAGATTGGAAAGTGGCCTATAAGGCATACAGTGAAGTAGACTTTCAAGCATACGATTTTGATACTATTAGATCTTCTTTAGTAGAATACATAAGAACAAATTTTCCAGAAAACTTTAATGACTATATAGAAAGTTCAGAATTCATCGCAATTATAGAATTACTTTCTTTCCTAAGTACAAGTATTGCATTTAGAATGGATGTTAATACTAGAGAAAACTTTTTAGAAACTGCTGAACGAAGAGACTCAGTATTTAAACTTGCAAGGATGTTAGGATATAATCCTAAAAGAAATATTCCTGCAAGTGGGTTAATGAAGGTCACCAGTATTAGTACTAATGAGCCATTAACTGACAGCCAGGGCAATGAACTGTCTAATCAAAATATTTTTTGGGACGATGCTAATAACTCAGATAGTTATGAGCAATTCATTACAGTTTTAAATGCGGCAATGGGTTCCAGTAATAGATTCTCAACGCCTGTTAAGTCCGGTAAAATACGAGGAATTAACACTGATCAATACACTATAAGTACACCTATTACTTCCCCTATAGCACATGCATTTGAAATAAACGTAAACGGTGTTACTAGGCCTTTTGAAATTGTTAATGGTGATTTTTACGACAATGAATACTTTTACGAAAAACAACCTAACCCAACAAACGATTTTGGCTTCTACTATAGAAACGACGGATTAGGATTAGCAAGTGAAAATACAGGTTTCTTTTTATTATTTAAACAAGGTGCACTATCATTTGACGACTTTAATTACGAAACACCGATAACAAGTAGATTTGAAGATATTCTAAAACAAAATATAAACGAAACAGATGTTTTCGTGCAAGAAGTAAATACACAGGGTGTTGTAGAAAATCAATGGACTAAAATTCCAAATACAGTTGGCCAAACATTAAACTATAATAGCCAGGCATTAAACACTAGGAATTTATATTCAGTAGAAAATTTAAATAACGACGGAATAAGAATTAAATTTCCAGATGGAAATTTTGGTAATGTACCATCGGGCATTTTTAGAATATGGCATAGAGCAAGTGACGGCACTAGATATACTATACATCCAGATGATGCAAATAATTTACAAGCAACTATACCATATGTAAATGCAGAAGGTTCTACATATAGATTAACAGTTACATTTGGTTTAGAGAATGTTGTAAACAATAGTTTACCTGCAGAAAGTTTAGCAAATATTAAAGCAAGAGCACCACAAACATTTTATACACAAAATAGAATGGTGTCAGCACAAGACTATAACGTGTTCCCTTTAAGCCAAACATCTAACATTTTAAAACTTAAATCAACAAATAGAACACATGCAGGCCATAGTAGGTATATTGACATAAGTGATCCAACTGGGACATTTCAAAGTGTTGAGACATACGCAGAAGACGGGTACCTTTATAAAGATGACGACCCAAGTACAAAGCAATTAATTGTAAGTGATAACAACACGCCTTCAGAAGTTATTGATAACATAATAGTTACATTTCTAAAAGGACAAAGATTAAATAATACAGTTTATGATACTTTAAGAGAAAAATGGAACGACTTCATACCAACTAAATTTATAACAGATACATTAAATATTAGATGGAACCCATTACCAGTTGCCACACAAAGTACTACAGGTTATATGACAGAAACATTTAGTAGTGAAGATACTGTAGTAATGGTAAACAATACAGAATCCACAAAGGTATTTCAAGAAAATACGTTTGTTAAATTTGTAGATCCAACAAACATAGCAAATTATAAATGGGTAAGGATTACCGGAGTAGACAGTAACGGAGCATTATCAAGTGGATTAAGTACAAGCATAGGACCATGGACTTTAAGTAAGCCTGTTGACTCTAATTGGAGAGCAGAAGAAGTTATTTCAAGTTTAAGAAAAACATTTACAACAAATGAAAAAGCAATTATACAAAATGCTATTACTAATAAGAGCACATTTGGATTAGGTTTCGATCTTACAGCTCAAGAATACTACATAATTGAAAATAGTAATCTACTGAAAACAGGAACATTGGGCATAGAACATGCTAAGGATACGACATTTAATAACTTAGATAATAGTTGGTTAATGCTGTTTGAATTCTCACCAATTGACGCTACAAGTTATAGATATAATGTAACTATACGTGGCTTGTCATATGTCGTACAAAGTGTTAACGATTTAAAATTCTATAATGTAAAGTCTGTTAAGATTACAGACAACACAACGAAAGCAGTAAAGGATACAATTACATTTAATACCTTAAATTATAAACCAGGCGTTACAGAAAGTTTTGTTTGGGCAGATTCTAATGGCGACACAGTTGCAGATGCATGGCAAAGTTTAGATAATTCTGCATACTACGATCCAAATGGTTTAAGAACAAATATTGCATTAAGATCTAGAGATGTAAAATGGTTTGATGTAAACGTAGTATGGCAAAGTAACTTTGCAATATTGCAAGGCTTAGGTACTACTAAAGCGAGTATTTTAGCAGAAAATAGATTCGTAAATGCGGCCAATGTTGCTTTAAATCCTTATTTTGATGATGGAAACGTATCTACAAATAATGTAACACTATCTAATAACGATGGACGTATTAGCAAGTTACCAAGCACTATAACGATACCTTTTACAAATACTACTTTTGGGTATAATATTTTAGACTCACTTGGAAATATTACCTACAAACAATACAATGCAACGACCCAATTAACAGAATTTTATCATGGTGGCGTATATACTACTGGCGCAACCGGCGTTAGGCCATACGGTATTACAGGAAATGTATTCAATAGCTCAGGTACAAGAGGAAGATTAGAATTAACATCAGTAGACTCTGCAAAACAGACCGGAGTATTAACGTATACAAACTTAGATGATAATTACTACATATTTGCAAGTGATACTACGGGTGCTATTAGTAGAGATAAGATTTTAGTTGAGTATCTTACAGCAAAAGACAGGCTGGAAGAGGACATAGTTTATACAATTACAGATGTATTCAAATATTCAGATGGGTATACCGATAACAGAAAGGTTAAAGTTGCACCAATAGATGCTGATAATGACTTAGTTCCAGATAAACCGTTTCAATTTAATGAATTTGTGTCAAGCACAGATTTAATTATATTTGAAAATTACAGTGACTTCGATGGGTATGTATATGACAGACCTGTTAGTGGAGTTATTTTAGACTGGAGAGGAGAAACAGATTGGGATAATACTAAATCAAGTTCTACACCTCCTACAATATCTCCTATAACTTATTCTGATCCAGTAGAATGGAGTACTGTTAATTATATAATGTTAGATACTTTAGCAATGGCATTAAAGTTTGAGAATACAGCAAATCAATATTTTGGTATTAAAATATATGTTGTAGCAAATGAAAAATTCTACGTAATGACAAGAAGTAGCACGGATGCAAATAGTATTAGTCTAGTAGAGACAACAGATTGCTTTGTTAAAATAGGGCGAGGCAAAGACCAGGACACAAGAGTAGGCGACGTTAGACCATGTGTTGTTAAATGGGACCACAGGGCACCTAATGATGTAAGAATAGACCCAAGCATTAGTAACGTTGTAGAAATGTTAGTACTAACATTGTCCTATTATGATGCTATACAAAAATACATAAATGTACCAGGTACTGCATATCCTCTATCACCTACAAGTGACGAGTTATCTAATGAATTTATAAATTTAGAAAACTTTAAAAATGCCAGTGATACTATTGTATATAAAAGTGCTAAATTTAAAAGATTATTTGGTGCTGATGCAGAAGAAAGTACAAGAGCAAACTTTAGAGTTGTAAAACTTGCAGGTTCGTCTCTAAGCGATAATGAAATTAAAACAAAAGTTATTCAAGCATTCAATAAATACTTTGACGTTAATAACTGGGAGTTTGGTGAGAATTTTTACTTTACAGAATTAAGTAGTTATGTGCATCAACAATTAAGTGGAATCATAGGAAGTATTGTAATCGTACCTAAAAATAATTCAGGAACATTTGGCGATTTATTCCAAATTAAAGCAGAGTCTAATGAATTTTTTGTTAGTACAGCAAAAGTTTCTGATGTAGAAATTATAGATAAAATTACTAAAACAACATTAAGAAATAATACAACACCCACAGTTAAAATTACAAAAGATGCAACAGCAAACGCTGGACCATATGCAATTAATGGGTACTATCCTTTATATGCAAATAAAACAACTTCTAATAATGCCTCGGATAAAGGCACAAGTCACACTCACACATTTTACGGCACAACATTCTATATGCCTGATGGATTAATTATGGGCTCAACGATGTTCCATGGAACATATACAGGTACTGCACCAACAAGCAGTAGTGGTACAAGTAGCAGTAGTTCAAGTAGCAGTAGTTCAAGTAGCAGTAGTTCAAGTAGCGGCTCAGGCGGCTCAGGCGGCTCAGGTGGCGGAGGCGGTGGTTATTAATGGCTGATAAAATTTACAAAAAGTTACCCGGTATTCTACAAACGAATACTGTAAAAAACTTCTTTGAAAGTACGGTAGAGCAACTATACAGTAAAGCAAACTTAGAACCAATAAGTGGCTTTATAGGTAAAAAGACTTCTAAAGACAAACTCGTAGACGGTGTGTGGATATACGAAGAAGACCTTAACAAACAATTTTATAGTTTAACACCTGCAGTAAATACTACAAACGCGACAACAAACATAAGTGAAGACTTTATGTTTTATGATGAGCTAGTTTCAACATTAAAAAATTATAATGTTGAGATGTCGAATGAGAATAAAATATTTTCAACACATTATCAATCTTTTCTTCCTCCCATAGAATATAATAAATTTATAAATTATCAAGAATATTTTTGGACTCCGCATGGTAGCATAAAAACTTTGACTGCATATATTTCTGCAGATAGTAGTAGAACAGCAGGAAGTTACACAATAAATTCTAGCAAATATACTACAAGCGGCAACGGATTTAATGCAGAACTTTCTGTAGTAATTTCTTCTAACGGTTCCGGAAGTGTAAGTCTAAATAAAGAAGGTCTATATTTTAATATAAACGATACTATCACTATAACAGACTCTCAATTAGGCGGTGGCGGTGGTGCTGACGTTACTTTAACAATTACAGATATAATTAAATCCCCTACAGCAATTAGTGTATCTGGTAGTGCATCTAATCCTATAGATGTGGATAAAGATATCGTAGGTAAACTTACATATACTCCTGCAGGCGGAACAACGTTTAGAAACGGCATGAAAATTGCATTCGCAGGAAGTTATGTTATTGATAATTCTAAGTACAGCGGTAATGAATATATAGTAGAAGGCGTAGGCGAAGAAATAGTACTTGTACCAGTAATACAAAACTATTCTAATGGGTACAATAATCCACAAACTAGTAAAGATTATGTTTTACTAGGTAGAGGATCTGTAAATAATAATGTTTGGAGTAGAGTAAATTTTTGGTATCATAAAGAAAACTTTACTGATGCTGGAGATGATATTCCGGCTAAAGTACATCAAGCAGATAGGCCTATTTTAGAATTTGACAAAGATTTAGAATTATATAATCACGGAGTAACCAGTAAAGGAAACGTCGACGTTAGTTCAGTACTGCTATATAGCGAAGTAAACGGATTAGACGCAAGTAATGTAACAATAGATTCAGTTACTATACAAACAGGAACAAAGATTATTTTTCCTAATGAAAGTCCTGATACTTCTAAAAATATTTATGTAGCAACGGTTGCCAATGCATCATTATCAAATATAATTAGTTTAAGTGTTGATAGCACCTTTAATGAGAATAATACTGTTTTTGTATCATCAGGTAATGAAGAAATAGGAAAAGAGTACTATTACAATGATGGATTAGTACAAGCACAAGTTAAATCAAAATTAAACCAAGCACCTTTATTTAATCTATATGATGACATGCATAGAGATTTAGGTGATACACTTATATTTCCAAGCAGTACATTTACCGGTAACAAAATATTTGGTTTAGAAGTAGGAACTGGTACCAATGATCCAATTTATGGAATTCCTTTAGTATATAGAGCCTTTAAAAGTGCAAGTGAAATAAGTTTTATAAACTTTATAGATTCTACTACTTACTCGCGGATTACAATGGGTAGTGCAGAGTATACCGATATAAGTGGAAATTACAAGTATAAATTATGTAAAACAAAGCCTAAATATTTTAATACATTTAAAGATGTGACGGCTAAGAGCACACAACGAATAGAAACAATACATGAAATTACAAGAACAATTTTAGATGGGTTTACAACAAAATTTGATATAGGATGTATACCTGATAAACTTAATAGATCTACAGTAGACAACGACGACAGTCTTGATATAACAGTTAAAAAGAACGGCGTATCTTTTATTAATTATTCTTATATAGACAACAGCATTACCATAGAAAGAAAATATCTGGCTGTTGGCGATATATTTGAAGTTAGTGCTTTAAGTTCTTCAGGATTAATTATTTCTACAAATAACAAAAGTAAACATGCTTTACCATTAGCATGGAGCAATAACCCTTTAAATGAAAGCATTACAAAGATATCAGAACCTGAATATTTGCCACATTTTAAAAAATACATGGAAGACCAAATTGGGTTCACCGGGGATTCGTTAAATGTAAATAATTTTAGCGATTTAGAAAAGAAGTCAGACCGTGCTACAGATATTGTTCAAACTAATGAAGACCTGATTTTAGGAGCATTTTTATTAGATGACAAACCTCATAATTTAATAGAGGCGTTACGATTTAATGCAAACGAATATGGAAGATATAAGAAAAGATTTTTAAAAGAGTTAGAAAACTACTTTAATGTAGTTGACTTCTCAGAAGTTGATAATGACGAAATTTTAGAAAAGGTATTAAGAAATTTAATATCATTTAGTGTTGGCAGAAATGTTTTTGGTGACACTTACATTATGCCATTTGGTGACAACTATGCTAAAGAGACTAAGATAATAGATGATATTACTTTAAGTTCTCACACACTTACAAGTACAGCAGACCTAGATAAAATAGAAAATAGTTTATTAGTGTACTACACAAGAAAGGGCGTAAAAACATTAATGACTATTAGTGATGAGTACACATTAACATATAGTCCTTTAACCGTAACATTTAAAAATTATACTCCGGAATTACTAGATGAGTTAGAATTTAAAATTTATAATAAAGATAGAGATAGTGTAGAGTGCCCACCGACACCTAGTACTATGGGTTTATATCCACTATATTTGCCTTGCAAAGAAAGTGATGCAAGTTTTACAGAAGCACAAGATGTAATTAGAGGACATGACGGTAGCAGGCTTCCTGTATTCAATGATTTAAGAGATGACATCGTCTTAGAATTTGAAAAAAGAATATATAACTCTGCAAAAGCAGAATTTAGGACATCAAACAGTTTACCCGAACTTAATATTATTGAAACAAGACCAGGCGCTTTTAGATTAAATGCTTTAGATGAACCTGAAAAACTTTCAGTATCAGAATTTAATGATTTATTACAAACAAATTTTGAAAACTGGGTAATTGAAAATAAAGTAGATCCTATTATAAACGAATTCTATAACGCAACAGACGAGTTTACTTGGAATTATAGGGGCACACAGGATACTCCGGGACATTGGAGAGGCTGGTACGAATACTATTACGATACAGTAAGACCACATACACATCCTTGGGAAATGCTTGGATTCTATGATAAACCAACTTGGTGGGACTCACAATATATTACAACAGCATATAGTGATTACGGCAGTAAGAATACTCCTATGTGGAGTGATTTAGAAAAAGGAATAATCAGGCAGGGTAATAGAGAAAACATCACAAATGATAACTATCTAGGCAATTACTTATCCTCTGGACAGAACAGCGGTGACATCAATCTTTATAGAAGAAAATTAGAAGGAAGAAGAACAGGATTATTAGATTTACTTCCTGTAGATTCAGACGCAAATTTAAAATCTCCATACGACATAGGTAATACTGGGACTACGACTAAACGTATTACATACAGTGAATCAGTTGTAAATACATCACAGGGATATAAAACAACAAGTTTTTTAGAGAAAGACGGAATCAATATATCATACAATTCTAGTAAAATTTATATTAGAAGTATTTCCAAACCAAACTATTCTAGAACTTTAGTTAGAGAACTTCCTTCATATACAATTAATTACTTAACGCAAACATACAGTTTATCTAATACCATAGACTTAACAACCGTTGCAGAAGGAAATGGAACCGATAATGACTTCAGTGATGGTGCAATAGGAATATTAGTAAACGGTCTTCCTCTTATGAGTGTTTTGTCAAGTAATACCTGGGGAACAACAGGCTGGGTATATAATAAAGAATATGAAGATAGCAAAATAAGAAATTCAGATGACATTGCTATAACGAATACAAAAGGAGTTGCGACCACAACTGTTATAACTTCTCAAATGTCAAATAGTAGTGTTTGGGGCGATAGCTCAACACACTCCGGTATTGTAGGCTGGGCATTTGACGGACTTCCAATTTACGGACCATATGGTTATACAGACCCAATGAATTCATCTAGTGCTATAACAAATATTAAAAGTGGATTTGTTCTTAACACAGATATAAGACCAAATGGCCCAGGTGGGGCACCAACAGGTGTATTTGTACAAGATTACAGATATGATACAGGTACTGATACTGCCCTCGGATATGCAAGTAAATATAATCATAGAGTAGGATACACTCCTGATTCCCCTAGTTCGCCTATAAGATATTATGTTGTTACAATCGACAATACAGGAACACCAATGTTCCCTTACGCAATTGGCGGAGTGGCAGGCTCAACTTCAGAACTACCTGACTCAGGTATGACTTTGAACACATACGTAGGAAAAACGTATGCTACACTTAACGATATAGCACAAAATAAGATAGGTGAAGTTGTACTAGCCCAAGGTACAACAGAAGCACAGACAAGTACGCCTAATATTAGACAATCTAATACAACGGACATACAAAATTCTTGGAGACTTGGAGATGGCGCTCCTGTAGAAAATGCATGGAAATATAGTGAAAAATATCCATTTGCAGTAGTAGAAGCACTACTTTTACACAGACCAGGAACCTTTGCTACAGTATTCAGCGACCCTACTAAACTTTTAGAACTTTCTTACAATCTATATGAAGGCGGATTTAATAGAAATTATTTAAGTAAACTTACTAGAAAAAGTTGGAACTTTTCATCCAGTACAGATTTTGAAATACACGGTGATATAGATGACAACGGCAATACAGTAACCAATATAGGTTATACACAATTTATTAATAGTTGGTTACGATTCCAAGGCTTGGATATTAAAACATTCTTTGCAGATAAAGTTAGAACACTTAATACAAAACTAGGTTATAGGTTCTCAGGTTATGTAGATAAAGATACAATGACAATGTCTATGGACCAATATAGTACAACAGGAAATAGTACTAATCTAATTATACCTCAAGAAAACATTACATTATCTATACATAACTCTCCGTATAAATCTAGAAATATATATCAGGGTGTGATAATACAAAAGGCATCTACAGGATATAAAGTTAAAGGTTACGACAAAAATTTAGGTCATTTTAAAATTTTAGAAAGTGACATCACTGGAAGATCAGAAAAAATACGGGCAGGCGGAGAACCTCATCCTTATGTAGACTGGCAGGCTAGTACGTCTTACAATAAAGGCACTATAGTAAATTATGAAGATGTATATTACGAAGCAAAAGAATATGTGCCAGGCGGAAATACATTCAGCGGGTTGCTATTTAATAAACTAAATAGGTTACCGCAGATTAACTTCAAAGAAGGTGCGGTATATTTAGATACTACAGGAACAATTAAAAAAGTAGATTACGAAACAGTTTATACATCAGAACAAGAGGTATTTGACTTTTTAGTTTCTTTAGGACGATATCAAAAGGATTTAGGATATACGTTTGGTGAATATGATATAGACATAAACGATACAAGAGACTGGATTTACTCAGCAAAACAATTTTTATTCTGGTTGCAAGACAACTGGCAAGTAGGCAATACTTTAGAATTGTCACCGATGGCTAATAAAATAACATTTGAAACTACAAAAGGATTTGTTGCAAAAATTAAACGTAGCGAATATAATATGTTTAACATTATGGATAAAGACGGAAAGTCTATAAATCCAAAAGAGTGTTCCATTAATAGACAGGATTTAAAACTAGAGATTATACCCCCAACAGGAAAAGAAATATATGGTGTATGTTTATTTGTAAGAGAAATAGAACATGCTATGGTATTAGACAATGTTACAGATTTTGCTGATACATTATTTAATCCTTTATTTAATCAACAACAATCTAGAATAAGATTAAAAGGTAATAGAACAGCAAACTGGGACGGTAGATTTATAAGTGAAGGATTCCTAATACAAAATGATTCTTTAAAACCTAACCTAGATAACTTAGCAGAAAGCATGGGAAGATACCATGAACTTGGATTTATACCCGTAGAGAAACAAGTATACGAAACTGCCAGAAGTTTATTTGGGTACCAAGAGAAAAAATATCTCTCAGAATTAGAAATTGATGATGATCAACAATTTGAATTCTATAAAGGTTTTATACAAAATAAAGGAACTAAAACAAGTTTAAGTAGAATAGGAAGAAGTAGTGCTATTATACAAGGAGACATGGACATCTATGATGAGTGGGCTCTTAAAGTAGGTTCTTTTGGTGATTTAGAAAATGATCAGAGTGTAGAACTAGCACTTGTTAAATCAGACTTTGTACAGGACCCACAGTTATTTACATTGGCCTTCCCTGAAGACACAACAGGCGTTATAGATAGAATAGATGTTTTAGAAACAGATCATAAATATTTCGAAGTACCTGTAATTAATATTACTGGTGACGGTGAAAATGCAACGGCTACAGCAACACTCAATACTAACGGACTAATTAGTTCTATAGCAGTTAATAATCAAGGCACTGGATATACAGATACAGTTGGTTTGACTGTAACAACTGCAGAAATAAATGTTGGAACAATCACTTCACAAATTGCAGACATAGAAGCAAAATCTACTAGTGCAATCACAGATTATAATGTAATATTAAACGATAAAACATATCAAACTGCTAGAGTAGTAAGTGTGTCGCAAAATGATGCAAACGGTATTGTTACTGTTACTGGTAATTTAGAAGGTATTTCTAATACGCATAGTGTATCCTTTGTAGGTGGCGATCAAGGAAATTTAACTAGTGTCTATGCAATATCAAATGTAACAAGTACTACATTTACAATAGATGTTGATAATACTATTGTACAAGCAAGTGCAGGTAATATAAATTACATAGCACACTCTACATCAACAAGTGCTAATACTATTGTAATATCAAATGCACACGGATTATCTAATAACGATAATGTATATATTTCTAATACAAATCCTATTACAAATGAAATAGAATCTATATTTTTTAATATTAGTAATGTAACAACAAACACATTTGAAATAATAAGCAATAGATTGCTTTCTAATGTTTCAGGAACATACGGTAAAAAGAATAATAATATTACAAATTTAACTGGATTAACAGACCTTATAATCACAGATAATTTTGGTGCAAGTGCCACTATAGACATATCAAGTGTAAAGGATGTAGCAAATGTAGTAACTGCTATAAACAACCAATCTACTATTAATGCAAATATAACAGCACATTTAATACAAAATGATGTTACATCTGCAAATACTTTCACACAATATAGATCATTAAAAATAACAGGAAACGATTTTAATTTAGCAGATAGTGATAGTAATGTCACATTAGGTAAGTTAAAGTTACAAGCAAAAAGATATCAACCAAGACAAAGATATGCATTTGATATGGCTGTGGCTAATACGCCTGTAGTTTCTGGTTTATTTAAGACAGGCAATAATTATAAAATTGTATCAGCAGGTACCACAAACTTCACACTAATTGGTTCCAGTAATAATAATGTAGGGACATTCTTTGTTGCTACAGGACCCGGCACAGGTTCAGGTACTGCAAAAAATTATGGTAAAGTAGTAGTTAAAGTAGACAATACAGATGTTACTGCATCTAACTATGACTTCGATCCAGGTGATAGATGGCAAGAAAGTTTAGGTAGTGTGGGTACAGGAAATGTAACTTATACTCTTGGTACTGGAATAATAGAAGGGGCAACTTCATTTGCTAGTGATAATATTACAGAATATAACGGAGAATATCCGTATATAGATGTTTATGTAAATGGTACACAACTTTATAATTCAGGTATAGAAGTTGATAATTTCTATACTGTAAACAATGCAACAAGCATAACGATTAACGCGGCTTTATTAGAAGGCGGTACTATTCCAGCAGAAGCAAATGTTTATATTGTAGAGAGACCTACTATTGATTTAACTGATGCTTATCAAGGTGATTTACCTGGTAGTGCATTAAGTATTAAAGCAACAACCGATGACGATATTGCCGTACATGTTAAAAGCATCAGGCTATATGAGATTACTCCAGATGCTAAAGACGATGAAGTAATTTTAATCGACATTGATGACACAACTAGATTCCTTAAAAAGCCTAGTGGCGTAAGAGAAAGTAATATATGGCCTAATACAGCAAACGTCAACTTCCAAGGATTACAAGATAGTAAATATAACCCTCTACCTAATTCAGGGTATGTAAAAGAAGGAACTGTTAATTTTAGTGCATTTGATGTAGGTAGCATACCAGATCTATTTGGTGACAATATACGATTCAAACCTACAGGCAATGACTTTATTCACGTTGCTAAAAGTGAAAATTTAGATTGGAATGTATACAAATTAAAACAAGCAAACCAAGGCAATGTAAACTTTGTAGAACAAGACGATGCTACACAGACAGCACACTTATATACAGAAAGAAGTTTATTTAACTATGTAGATAGCAACCAATTATTAGAAGATGATTTATCTAGATATTTAGATTATACATTAGTTATTAAGAAAGCAGATTTATCAGATGAATTTGTTGTTTGGGCAAACGAAGATATAGTTAGAAGAAAGACTGTACAAATATCTAACTTTGGTAGAGCAAATATGGTCACTGCTAATATAGGCAATATAGGGCCTACAAAGGTAATTAGTATTTCTAATATAAATCCAGCAATAAGCAGTTACACAAATGCAGATGCAAATATTATAGGAAGCAATACAGTACAAATTAGTGGCTCACAGGGTAATTTAGCAAACGGAGATACTGTAGAATTCTTTGTAGCAAGTGTGACTGACAGAATATTTACAACCAGTAATGTAGAATATGCAACATTTACTGATACGGCTAGTCTAAATAATACATCTTTAGCAAACAGGACGTTGGCATTTACAGCAAATACAGATTACGAATTTGCAAATGTTACAGTAGGCGGTTCTAGTGTAAATTTAGAAAGTTTAGAGATGGCAGTTTATAATTCAAATCCTGATGCAGGAAATGTTTATATAAATGAAAGTAATATTGTTATTCCAGCAACCGAGTTAACCTCATCTTCTACAAGTGTTGTACTTACAAGAATACATACTAGCAGATTAAAATTAGGTGTTGCAAATATTAACACATATGGTAGTGGTATAGTTGCTATCGATAATGTAATACGATTAACTGCAAGTAATTCATTATATAATAATGCTTCATTTACAGTTTCAGAAGTTGATACTGCAAATAATACTATTACTATTAATATAGACATTTTTAATACAGACGTTACAACTGAGTTTGAAAGCCAATACTTAACAAATACAGATTTAGGTATTACAGGATTTGTATTTGAAGAACAATATCCATTACATGCACAAAGGCATACCGTAAACAATGTGAGTCTAACTGGCTTTACAGTAGAACAAGCAAATGTTTCTGCAAATATAGATACAGGTAATTTATCGTATGGTATTTTCGGTAAAACAGAAATTACTGCTACAGATCATGACTTAACATCTGGAGAATTAATTAAATTAGATGCAAATGCATATTCCGGATTCTATTATGTTGAGAGTGCAAGTACAAATACATTTAAAATTGATGCACCTTATAATGCAAGTATATCTGCTAGTGGTAATATTATACCAGAAGGCATAACAATTAATACAACAGAAGACCATGGCATTAATGTTGCATATATTGGGAAAAGAATAGCAGTACATTTAGCAACTCCAAGATATTATAACCAAGTTTATAGAGTAGGCGATATAACATCAAATACTATTATAATAGATAATTCTTTTGGCTTCTATCCATATGCTAGTGAGCAATTTAGAGACTGGTCCGCAGGATTAACCATAAGTAAAGACGAAAGAATCAGATATAATAGTGTATTCTATAATGCCAAACAAGATTTTACTAGTAATGCATCATTTAGTGTAGACCTAGAGGCTAAAAGATTTGGTCCAGGTATGCCAACAACTATTACAACATTAGACCACGGTGCTATTACCCTTAACAACTCTATTATTAATATTAATAATATAAATTCTCCGGAATCGATAAAAGAAGAATTTAATAGGCAAATAGACCTACGTAGAGGAATAATAGACGATGAAGGATTAACTATCCCTATGCTTAATAACATAGAATGTAGTGAAAGAGTTTATGCGGGTATACCGTCAAGCGAAATACAAGGTGCTAGTCCGTATGCTCCAAGATCACCTAACATGGAAGGCTTATTACAAAAAGGCGTAATGAATTTCGGAACAGTTGATGATTTAAAATACGGATTCCCTGGAGAAAGCATAGACGATGTTTATGGCGGAGATCAAAAATTATTTAATCATAATTTTGCAGGGCATAGTATTACCAATCCAACAACTAGGTCTAGATCTGCTATAGGACAAGTACAAGACAATACATCTATTCCTTTATACGATATAGTATCAAGTGGAAAGACTCTGAGGAGAACAGATTATGTAGGTTCTCCTATATTAGATCCTGTTAAAGCATTCGCAAGTTTGGATGTTAAATTATGTGAAATTTGTGCACCTGCACCACCACCAGTATCATCAAGTGTTACTAACAGGAACGGTAAAAAATATATTAATAAAAAATATGGTGGAACTATAACAGTTAGTGCATCAGGTAACGGTAAAGGTAAGAGAAACTGGGGCGGTTCATACTCAGGATTCTATAGAACAACAGGTACTGGTAGAGGACAAAATAGTCAAGCAGGCGGTAGCAAACACATGCCTACTGATGCATTGTTAGGTGCAATAACATGGGCTGATAACGGTAGTAGAAATACATTTAGTTTACAATGTACGTTTAGCGAAGCAGGAACGTTTTATGTACATGCATACTACTCAGCAAAAAGCTCTGGCGGTTCCTCTAGTATATCAATTTCAGGTGTGCATACAGAAACTGTGTCACCAAAATACTTAGGTCTAGCAGACTCTAATTATTCAGGAACAGGTGCAGTTTCAGGAGCAATAACTGTGGCCGCTGGAGAAACAATTACAATTAGCGGTGTAGCACAATGGGGTAGTAATCATTGGAATTCTGTAGGGTTCCATTTAAGTACTAGAGACGGTTCGTTAAGTACAACTGCAACAATAGAAGAGCCTGGTACAGGAACACCAGTAACTCCCCCGGATGATAGTTCAACAAATTCTAATACGCAACTTGAATTTATAGAACAATCAACAACAGGTTGGGCACAAGGTAACGCAGGCAATAACGATGAATGGTTATTTAATCCAGGAGCAAGTGGTACTATAGAACTATTGTTTGATATGTTCGGCGGTGCAGACGGTATAGAAATATTCCAAGGTGACCAAGTTACACAAGGAATATTAGTATCCTCAAGTCAAACGCAAAATTTAAGTGTATTATCTGATTTAGAAAAATCAGAAATACTTGCAAACGCACAAAAAGCCAAAGCAAGAGGCGGAAGAAATCAAGGTACAGCAGGCGTAATTAGAAATTTTGTAGTAAGTGCAGTATCGGCCCCTAATAATACCGGTGTAAAATACGGTGGTGCTATTAGATTTAATTATAATAAAGCAAACGGCGATTTTATTAAGGTAAGAGTATACAAATCAAGTAGTGTATATAGATTCTTAATGAAATATCCTAAAGTAGGCCCTGATATTCCAAATCCTGGACAGAATCCAACAACTACCGGACCATGTGATACAGCAAGTGACGGTAACACAACAGTTTCAGGTAATAGTTTACCTCAAACACCAATTAATACACCAGTAGGTGGCGGCGGAACCACTGGCGGTGGTACTACAGGTGGTGGTACTACAGGTGGCGGTACTACAGGCGGTGGTACTACAGGTGGTGGTACTACAGGTGGTGGCGGAAGTGTTAAAAGACAAGCCATGATACAGGCATATGGTCCAGTACTTCCTTATGTAGCACCTATTCCTAAGATGCCGATATATAAGATGCCACAAATTACACCATTTATTAGTCCTTCTATACTTAGTATTGCCCCTGTTATGAAGTTTGGAATGGGAACCTCAATGAATATTGGTAAGGGTATTAAATCTATGCTCTCAAGTGAGCGTCTTGACCCATCTAACTTCTTCCAATCAAATTTTGGAGATGTGGGATTACCTAGTTTGGCAGGACATAGATTTATTCCAAATATTTTAAGAAAAACTGTTAAAGTTACCAAGCCAAGTAACATTGGTAGATTTATACCACTTGAAAGCGGCCAGTATGTAAATACAACCATGCAAAAAGTTACAGGAGGTAAGAAAGTACCTCTAGCAACACCTTTAATAGATGCAGTACCGTTAAGACCTAGTCCTTTAAGAGCAATAGATGTCAAAGAGTACAATTATAACTTTATATCTCAACTAAGTAACCCGTTCTTTAGTAAAACTGATAATCAAATAATGTTTTCGGCACAAAAAATAGGTGGAGATTTAATATTACCAGACGGAAGTAGTATAAGAAACGTTCTGGGAGATGCAGGTGGCATTAGTTCTGATGTTATAGAATTTAGATATCCAGGAAATGAATTAGTTGACTTTACAAACAGAAATATTACCGATACACATGAGTATCTTCCAAGAGATACCGAATTACCTGGTGAAACAACACCACCTGATACAGATAATATTGAATTTAATAGAAACGGTGGTTTTGAAATACAACCATTACTTAGATCTCCTGAAGGTAATTATATAGTTGGCGGCCCGCCAGTAAATTGCCATTTCCATCGACCTACACCTGGGATATCTATACCTCATTCAAGTATGACAGGTATCAAACCAGGCGATGAACTGCTAATTAATAATAGAAAGTATGTATTCCCAGGAAGTGATCCTAAAGTCGTAATTAATACATTAAGATGTGGACCTAAAGGCAGTGGTATAGAAGTTAAAGACACAAAAGTAAACGGTGAAGATGCTATTAGAATTAGTAGTTGTAGTAATGCACCAATTGTAATTAGAGACGGCTGTGCAGGTGGGGTATACAAAGAGGTATTAGACTTCCATGTTGTTAGAGGTTTCGAACAAAGTGTTGTAGACACTAGTAATACATTAGTTTTACCGGCAATATTTGGAACCGCAAATACTGTAACCTCAGCAAGTTATAACACATACGGACCGCAAGGAGAAAATACAGGAGTTGCAACTAGTGGTGGTGTAGACATAACAAGTGAACAAGGTGTTGGAGCGATATTATCAAGTAGCTCATCAGGTAGATCTACAGGTGGTAGCGGATATATTGTAGGCGATAGATTAAGACTAGTTGGAGGAACTCCAATAGCAGACCCTTATGGTAGCATAACAGAGATTTGTTTGAATTCTCCTGGCTCCGGATATTCAGATACAGCAAATATTGTAGTTTATATCGGTGACGGTAACACACCAGGTAGTGGTGCTAAAGCAGGAAGTGTTATATTAGATGATACCGGTGGTATTAAGAATATTTTAATGGTAAATGGTGGTGAAGGATACGATATAACTAAACCTCCTACAGTAAGAATTATAGATTTAAATAATAATGGCGGAGGTGCTGTTTTACCAGCATCTGCACATGCCAAAATATCAAGTGGCCAAAGTGTACCACCTAGAGTAGCAAAGTTTGTTGTTACTTCCATAGATGCAGTAGGAACAATTACTAGTTTGCAAATTATAGACAGAGGAATATATAAAATGTTCCCAAGTGATTTAACAATGGGTATTCCTTTAGAGTACGACTATGTAAATTTAGGAGATGAGACAGGTACTGACGCAGATGGAAATTTCTATCAAGGTACAGGCTTGGGACAATTTGATCCATTAAACGATGCCAAACGTCTAGGTACGCCTGGCGGATACGACCCAATAAATGACACATTAGGCGGTGGTTCAGGTGCAAGAGTATTCTTAACAGCAAGAGAAATTCCAGACTGCTCAGAGAAAGGAAATGCAAGGAGTCAATTAGGCTTACCGGAAAGAATTACAGAAATTAATATACCAGAAGACATCGCGGCATGTTTCAATAATAACTTAGGCGGCACAGGTTACGATAAGGATTTATATTTAGAAACAGAACCAGTTAATGATTGTATTACAGCATTAAAAATTAAACATCCAGGCTTTGATGGCCTAAGATTAAATGAAAATGTACCAGGGTTCTTGGACAGATTAGGATTACCTAAAGGTGATTATAACCAAGACATGTTGTGTATGACATCTACTATAATAACAAAATCTTTTGAACAAGATAGAGATAAAACTGGAGTTGTAGGTACTGATATCATAGATATAGACGGATACGGAACATCAGGGTTTGCAACAACAGAAACTACTACATTAGAAATTTATTGTATAGATAATTTAATAACAGATCCAAATAGTTTATTTGGAGTTGCAGGTAATACCGGCGGGGCCGATTCTGCAAATGCTGTAGGCTTAAACTATACAACGGATTTATATCAATATCAATTGGAAACCTTGCAAGGCCAACCAGTTAATACAACAAAATTACAACAAAACTGTGACGTTTATTATTTAGAAAGTCATAGATTTGCTAATACATCTGTTATAGACAGTCACGTGCATATAGATGACGGTAATGTTACATTAGCAGACTACGACAAAGCATGGATTGATAATTACAATACAGCAATAGGCTGGGCATACGTAGAATCTAATGATATTAAATACAGCAATAGTCCGTTAGTTGATTCTAAATTTGTTAATAATACTATTATATATGATGCAGAAACAGGTGAAAAAGACTGGGATCTATATGAATACGATCCTTTTAAAGGAATAATACCAGGCTTTATAGAAAAAGAAATAGAATTTATCGGACAAAGTGACCCTGTAGTATATTCCCAAGCAAGAACAAGATTCGGTAGTAAAGACATTGGTAAAGTTTGGTGGGATACTAGTACTATAAGATACAAATGGTACGAACAAGGAACAAATAGAGAACGTTGGTTAAATTGGGGTAAAACATTCCCAGGTAGTTCTATAACTTTATTTGAATGGGTAGAAAGTAATACATTGCCACAAACTTATATAGGTTCGGGTACTCCTAAAAATTTAGTTGAGTATATTACAGAAGTATCTAAAGATGATGTAACCGGACTTAATAATATTAAGTATTACTTCTGGGTACAGAATAAAACAGAACTAGAACCTACTGTTGTTGAAGATTTGGGCAGAACTCATAATACATTTGAGCTGGCAAGACTTCTAGCAGATCCTATAGGACAAGGTCTACCATTAATAAGTTTTATAAGCGATACTTCCTTTGTTTTAAGTAATGCAAGTTCTATTATTAAAGAAGACGAACAAAATTTACAAATTAATTTAAGTAAAAACTTAAACCCAATTGGGCAAAAACATAATGCTTGGAAACTATTACGAGAAGGTGATAATAATAGTATTATCCCACTAGATTTAGGTAATAAATTAATTGACAGTTTATGTGGTGTTGATGCATCAGGTAAGACAGTACCAGATCCTTTACTAAGTGAAGTAGAAAAATATGGTGTTGCATTTAGACCTAGACAAACTATGTTTGGTAACATTAAAGACGCAAGAAGAGAATTAGCATACACATTAAATGGATTACTCGCAGATGTAAAACTAACAAGTAATTTTACAAATTGGGATATTGATTTACCAACTACTAGAACATATATTGAAACTGTAAATTGGTTTGAAACCATTAGAACAGATGCATCTAATAATAAAAAGATAAGATACGATTCAACATATAAACCTATTTTAAATGTGGGTAGTGTTTCAGAATTAACAGCAGTAACTAGTTCTATTAAAGATGGTGCTATCATACAAGTTAAACCAAATGTAACTAGTAGATATGAATTATGGAAATATGTTGCAAGTACAAATACTTTCACGCAGATTGCAATAGAAAACGAAACAGTTAAATTAAAAGATACTATATTTACAGATGAATCTAATCCATTAATGCGAACAGAATTAAGAGCCTTATTAGTTGCTTTGAGAGACAATGTATTTACTAGTAATTTAGAATGGAATAAATTATTCTTTGCACTATTAAAATATTCTGCAGTAGAACAAGATCAATTGAGCTGGGCATTCAAAACAAGTTTTATTTATATAGAAAAAGAAGAAGAAGACCTTGTAGCAGTTGACGGATTCAAAGTAGATAACTTCGATAAAGTATTACAATACCTTGACGAGGCAAAACCATATACCTCAAAAATTAGGGAATATAAAGACGGTAAGAGCCCCGCTAAAGAACTTATTCAGTATACACAAATAAGTGACTTTGATAAACCACCGTACCCTGATAGTGCAAGTGGTAATATAAGAATTTTAGATGATTTCTTACAATCAGACTCTAATATTATACAGACAAATAATAATTATGTCAAGTACTTTGGCTTTAGTAGTAATGCAGATGTGAATACTCCTATAAGAAAACTTAAATCAACAATAATATTTGATAGAACTCATACGGTTTTAACAGACTTTGTACCTTTATCTAATATAAATGCAGACTATACACTCGTAGATAACAATACAAGTATAGCAACTAATATAGTTACATTAATGGGATTTGGTAATACGCATAATAGTAATACAACCATTAGTAATACACAACACTATAGATATGCAGATAGAGTATTTAAGTTTGATACAGAGGTACAAGCACAATTAAAAGTCGATCTTGATAAACATTTTAACGTAAGTAACTCTACGTCTAATGCAAATATCATAGGAAGTAGTGCAAATATATTATTAGCCATTAATGCTGGCAATCTCAATAGCACACTAGCATTGGTCACCGACAAAGTGGGCGGAAACTTTAGAGGAACAACAATAGATGCTAAATTGTTTGATACGCAAACAGGATATGGAAGTGAGCCTATAGGAACACTAGCATACGATAAGAAAATTAATATAGATAATTATGAAGGTACATTTACAGGTACAAGTACATTAACAAAAGACAATATTGCGTATGATGGATTTGACGGTGTAACATTCCAAAGAGTAGGTTACGGAGACTTGGTACCAGAAGAAATGGCATTGTTTGATCCTTATGAAACTTTAATTTTAAATGTGCTAACAAGTAAAAATTTAGCAGGTAATAGTAGTTTAGCCACTACAAGTGCTAACGCATCTACGGTAGAATATCAAATTACAATGGATTTATTTGGTAAGACAGAATATATGAGAAAACTACAAGACGGTAGTACAAATACTACATTAACAGCAAACTTATTAATCGCAGACAGTACAATTTCTGTAGCAAATGCAAATGTATGCAGTAATCCAACAGCATTAATAAAAGGTGTTTTATGGGTAGAAAGCGAAAGAATAGAATATACAGCAAGAGATCTAGACACTAATACAATATCCGGATTAATAAGAGGAACAAACGGAACAACAATACAAGACTGGTACTCTAGTAACAATGTAATTGTTTGGAACGGAAACAGTGAACAGATATTTGATGAATTTGTAGACAATAGTGTAGAAAGTAATATATGGTTAAGCACTGGTTCTACAAGTTTAACAGACAAAGGTAATATAGACACAGCAAGTACAAGTGTTATGAAATTTTTACATAATCTTAAATAAATATGCACATAACTAATAGTGATAAATAGTATGATGGAAGAGAGCAAAGATAAAATGAACGATCAAAAAGACTTACAGCCTAATGAAAATGCAGGTGTGCATATGAATGGGCATATTTTAATCAGAGACAAAGAGACTGGTGAAGAACTAGTTAATAAAAGAAATGCAATCCATTATGGAAACATGGCATATATTGTGGCCAATGCTCTTAACGGCACAGACAATGCAAGAATTTATTATATGGGATTTGGTAACGGTGGTACTGGTGTAGACACAACAGGTAAAATTATTTACAAATCGCCTAGAGTTAGTGAAGCATTCCAATCTTCTGCAAGTTTATACAACAGATCGTACAAAAAAATTATAGGTGCATCAGGCGATGCAACTAATCAGATAGAAGTAATAACCGGTACTGCTTACTCTGATATTAAAGTTACAGCAACTTTAAGTTATTCAGAACCAAGCGATCAAGATTTATTTGATAGCAGTACAGATAATGATGGTTCATATGTGTTCGACGAATTAGGACTTTTTAGTTATCCAACAGATCCCTCTCCTTCAGACGGAAGTGATCCTATAGATACTAGTAGAATGTTGACGCATGTTGTATTTCATCCAGTGCAAAAGGCACAAAATAGGGTAATTGAAGTTATTTACACAGTAAGAATTCAATTAAGTTAGGAGTAATAAGTGGCATATAGTATAACAAATACAGACGGTTCAGTAAATATAAATATTTCTGATCAGGCTATAGACTCTACATTTTCTTTAAATTTAATCGGACCTGGTGCTAGTAATTATGGTGACGATATTGCTAGAAATACAATAAGGCAATTAGAAAACTTTGCAGGTACTACAGAGCCAAATCCAACTCAAAAATTAATTGGGCAACTTTGGTACGATAAAAATACTAATATACTACGAGTATGGAGTGGTACTGTTTGGCAAAAATCACGAGCTGAAGTAGTAAACACAGCACCTTCCGGTACAGGCAACGATGCACCTAGTTCAGGTGACACATACTACAATACTGTAAACAATCAAGCATATATACATGACGGAACAGAGTGGAAAATACAAAATTATGCTGGTGAATATTCAAGTGCTTATAAAAATATAGATGCTATTGGTGAACCGCAAACTATATATGGCACAAAATTTAAAACAATTTATTTAAAAGATGCAGGTGATGTTCCTATAGCCATAGCGGCTTTGGTAAAAGCAAACGATAGTGCTAGTAATATATATAAAGGTGCTACTGAAGGAGAAACTGTAATGGCAGTATTCTCAGATAGTGCTTTCACAGTAGGTAATTTTGCATCAGATACTGAAGGTAAGGCCATAAACTATTATCCAGAATTTGCTGGGGTAGGTGGTGTAGGACTAAACATAGTTAAAGGTATGAATTTGAGAACAGATTATTCTCAAACATCTGTTCCATTAGCAGACTTGGCCACAGTGGCTTCATCTGCAAATGCATTATATAGCTCAACAACTGGAACCTTAATAGAAACAGATTTTAGTGGTGGTATAGGTAGTACATATATATTTAATAGTAAACTAGATATTATACCAGCAGATGATAACAATACAAAATTAGGTGACAATTCAAAAGTATTTGCTCAAACATTTACCAACGAACTGCATTTAGGAAAAGACGGTGCTACATCAGGTAAGATTTTACTAGAAAATGCAAATGTAGATATAGGTGCAGATAAAGACGGTGATACTAGTGTTAATGGTTTCCCAGCAAATCACATATACACTAAGCACTTAACAGTTTCAGGTGATACATCATTTGAAAGTGGGATACAAAATTTTGGTACTGCATTATCTCCGGTAGAAAATTTATTTGCTGGAAATACTACACTAACAGGAACATTAACATTTAATAGTTTAGTTTACCCGGCATCAGACGGTAACAATGAAGAATTTTTACAAACTAACGGAACAGGAACATTATCATGGGCTCCGGCTGTACCGCCTACAAGACGAATTGATTCAGGCCTAGGCTTAACAGGTGGTGGAAACTTAACAGCAGATAGAACATTTAATGTTGGTGCAGGTAATTATATACTTGCTTTGACTGACACTATAGCCGTTGATGCAGTAGATGATACTAATACCTACGGTAAGGTTGTTGCAAGAAATAATAGTAGTGGTGGCTTTACATCTGGACCAATTATAGCACCTACGTTTACAGGTAACGTTTCAGCAACTACGGTAACTGCAACAACTATAACAGCAACAGGAACAGTTCAAGCAGAGCATTTATCGTCAACAGACGATGCAACAATTACTGATAAATTAACAGCAGGGACATTAACTGATGGTACTTTAAGTATTAACAGTGGTGCAATCACATCAGGTGTAAGTGCAGTATTCAGTGGTAATGTTACCGGACAATATTTTAATGGTCAAGCAACGTCGGCTCAATATGCGGATTTGGCTGAAATTTATAAAGCAGATGATGAGTACGAAGCAGGCACAGTTGTTAAATTAGGCGGAGAATTTGAAATAACGCAAACTATATCTCCAGAAGATGTAGGCGTTTTTGGTGTTATTAGTACAGACCCAGCATACTTAATGAACAGTGATGCCGAAGGGTTACCAGTAGCATTAACAGGTCGTGTACCAGTTAAAGTTGTTGGACCAGTTGAAAAAGGTGATAGAATTACATCTTCCGGAACTGCTGGACATGGTAAGTCATATGACGAAGAAAACTATGACCCAAGAGTAGTAATTGGTAGATCATTAACAGATAAAGAAACAGATGATGAAGGAATAATAGAAGTCATCATTGGTATAAAATAGATAAATACACTATATAATAGTAATTATTAGGAGAAATAGATGGCATCAGGATCAAGTTATACAGTAAGTGGCGGGACCACTATGGTTGGTGTTGCGGCAGGAGATGTTATAGATGATGCAGATTTCAATAATGCTCGTACTAACGTTAATACATTAATGGGAACTGCGGCCGATGTAACATTGGGTACATACACCGCATCGTCAACAAAAGGCTGGGGACAAGGCGGAGCAGGTGTAAATGCCGCTTCAGCAGGTGGTTTAATATATGCCGATAACGCAACAGGCGGATTTAAAAGATTACAGGATGATGTACAGGCAATGTGTGCATTTTTAGGACAAACAGTTAGAACAGGCGTAGGATCAGACGTAGCAGACGGCGATTCAATCACAGCGGCAACTTTTACTAACTTAATGTTAAACGTACAGGACTGTTGGAATGCTAGATTTAGCCCAGCAGGTAGAACAAGTGCTACAGGAAACACTAAAACATATACAAGTGCTTGGGCAAATAGTTTATCAGCAACAGCAACTTATACTTTTGCAAATGAAGGTGCATGTAGAGGCTACTTTAATGGTGGCGGACGCATAGGATTTAGTGCAAGTAGAAGTGGCGGTAGTTCAACTACACAGAACACTAACTGGACTAATACTTTAAGTGCTATGGGCGATGTTACTTTGTTGCATAATACAGGCGCAGGTAGTTCAGGCACAAATGCTGGTGTAGGATTTTACGAGCTCACAACAAGTTATAAAACATTATGGACTAAATTTGGTTCAGGTAGTTATGCAAGTAACTTCTTTAAAATGGAAGGCTTAGTAAATTCAACAACTAATCCTACAGTGGTAACACTAAGAGCAACATTCAGTGACCCTCATGCAGAAGGCTCCGGTGCTTTAGGCCCAGACGGTGTTGCAGGTACAGGCGATGAAGATTTTAACAACGATGGTGTTGACGGAACAATTACATTAAACGGAAGGACTGCGACTCCAAACGCAAGTGGTTCAGGTTTTAGTTTTAGTGCGCCAACAGTTTCAGTAGGAACAATAAGCGGATCTTAATTAAACTCTCTCGAGTTAGGAAGCCAGTTCACAGTAACTGGCTTTTTTTTGACTGGTAAATAGTAGTATGAGTACAAGACTAACAAAAGCTCTGGAGTTTGCGAATTATCGAACAACGATAAACAACCAACAGGCACAATTAAAAGCAAAAACACAAAACTTATTAAGTTACAGTATTAATGGTGGCACGTTTACTATAGACGTTCCTCTAATTACATTCTGCAAACAACTTATAGACGAAGGCCAAGATCAGGTTGTACTCTTAGACATCTACAATAATCCAATTAAAGTAGATGTAATAAAGTTTTACGAGGAAATACATAGTCGATATTTTGAAGTAACAAATGATTATTATGTAGAATACGAAAAACTTCGCAAAGCAAGAAAAGTACATAAAGTTTTGGACCTAGATGAAAAAGGAAAGTAATAGTCGCGGAGTAATAATGTTCGCACACAACAATACGGAGATAGACTATTTTCGTCTTGCTGTAGTAAATGCTTTACTAGTACAAAAGAATTTAGGTATAAAAAATATTACAGTAGTAACTGACCCTTTCAGTTTAGCACAAGGCGAAAAAACGTTAGGTAAACGCCTTATCAAAAAAGCAATAAACAATATAATTGTAATAGAAAAAGACAAAAAGTTTAAAGCACTTAATCAAAGGCTTTATAAGGATACAAGTCACACAGCAAAATACTTACCTTTTTATAATGTAAACAGATGTGATGCATACGACTTATCTCCCTATGATGAAACCATACTAATAGATGTAGACTACTTAATACTCAGTGATACATTAAATGGTTGCTGGGGACATAATAATGAATTAATGATGAACTGGAAATATCAGGACATTATGTATGAACGAAAAGACCCGTCATTAGCAAGATTAAATGACATGGGTATCACCATGTATTGGGCGACTGTAGTTTACTTTCGCAAAACAGAATATGTAGAAAGTTTCTTTAACGTAGTTAGTCACGTTAAGAAAAATCCACAGTTCTATAAAGACTTATATAAGTGGCAAGGTACTTTGTACAGAAACGATTATAGTTTCAGTATTGCCGCACATGTAATGTCTGGTTTTGTAGACAAAGGAATACCACAGTTGCCTACTACCCTTTACAAAAGTTTTGATACAGACGACATACATAGTGCTGTAGATAAGAACACTATTGTAATGTACTTAGAGAAGCCCAGAAGCCCTGGAGACTTCATGCTCACAAAATGGCAAGGCATTGACTTACATATAATGAATAAATGGGCTATAAATAGAGTAAGTGAGGAGTTATTAGAATATGCAAAGTAAAGACAAATACAATAATTCTACTCCTATGAAATATATATTATTAGGAGATATAATTAAACATCCTAATTACTCTGAAGTAAGGTTAGACTATATTAATATATCTACAGGAGATATGTTTTTAAAATTGTTTGAACTAGATGTAAAAAAATTAGATTATAGTTTCCTTCAACATTCAAATACTATACAAGTTCATATGAGAAAAAAGTATGATGAAAACTTCTTTAATTTATCAAAATTGCACTGGTTAATACATGATTTTAAAACTAACGGTGTAAGTTTTGCACCACAGGGTTTTTTACAAAAAGAAGACGATGCACCAATAGATAATACCTTTGCGGCAGAAATACACCCAGGCACATATAGATTTTTTGCTATGATACTAGGAGAAATGTATAACGAACATATACTTGTTGCTGATAAGGAAAATTATTTTCCTGATTATCCGGAATTGTCGTTTGAGGAGCATAAAAAATTAGCCGATCAAGGATTTATTAGAGAAAGAAAAGGTTCTTATTCTGAAATAGAAACATCTCAAAGAGGAGAAAATATATATACAGTACATGAAGCAGGCAACCATCATGACTGGAATATAATTATACAATCAGAAGAACTAGCAAAAATGTACACAAAGGTTACAATTTATACAGATGACGAAGACTGTGTTGCAAGATTAAACTTGCTAGAAACAACAGGCGTAGAAATCAAAATAGCAAATCAGGGATATGCGTATATTCCTTTTGAAGAGCAATTTAATGGAGTTTCTGTATACATACCTAAATCGGATCAAATAGAAGATGCCTTTACATATGATAAATTAATACATTTAGATATAGATACTGATATAGTTTTTTACGCAGATACCGGAGTAACTATTATTAATAATGGTACAGCAGGATGTAAACGTTTAATACCAGAAATAATTGAAGAAGCAAAACCTGAGTATTTAGATAAATTTTTATGGGCACGGAGAGTAAATAAAAAATGGCAACACTAATAGCAAAAGGCGAAAACTTTAGAGTTTTTCAAGATAAATTATTTGGTATAAAGAATTATTTTATATTAGAAGACAGTACTAACGCAACTAAAAGTCAAGGTGTAGACTACAATGTAACATTGACAAACTACTATTGGCAAACCTTACCACAGATGAAAATATTGTGTAACGAAATGTTTGAAGATAATTATAAATCAGGAGTATGGTTTAAATGAAATACTCGTCAAAGCCGTTTCCGTGGAAACATTATATATTAGAAGATTTCTTCGAACAAGAAGATTTTGAAAAAATTAAAAATGTAGAAATTAATAATGCAGACTATTCTAATATAACAGGGTTTAGAGATGTAATCGGCGGGAGAACATTTTTAAATAATGCTTTTGTAGAGGAACATCCGGAATACAAAAATGTCGCAGACTGGTTAAATAGAAGAGAGTATTATGAGGATTGTTTTAAAACCGATCTTAGTAATACCTTTATGAGGGCAGAACTTATACATGATAGATATCCGTTTTTTCATGACATTCATTTAGATTTACCCTGTAAAAATTTGACTACGATAATAAACATAGATAAAGAAGACGAAAAGAACTTGGCAACAGATTTATATCATACTAAAGAACATCATGTCAAACGATTAGATTGGGTACCAAATGGCGGAATTGCGTTTAAAATAACAGAGTCGGCTTGGCACGGATTTGCACCTACAGAGTACAAAGGCATAAGGAAAATAATGATTATAAATTATGTTAATATAGATGAATGGAGAGATAAGGATCAATTATATATAAATGACTAAAACAGTATCACCATGTATTAGTAAATGTTTTACGAATGGATTTAATTGTCCAAGTTGCGGTAGAACGAACGATGAAATACAAGAATGGTTTGATGCTACTGAAGAACGTAGAGCAGAAATATTACAAGAAAGTATCAAAAGATTAGAGCCGGAGGCATACGACTATTGGGAAGAAATGTATGAGTATAAAAAAGAAGACCAAGAAGACTCCTAATATAGGAGATAAGATAGAACATACCTGCAGACTCAACGGAAAATTTGAGGGCAAGGTTGTACAACTATTAGCCATGCAATTTATTTACGAAACAAAAGAAGGTTATCGTAGGCATTGTATGTTTAGAGAAGAATGGAAATATAATGAGTAAGGGTTACATAGTAATAGCACAAAACAACGATACAACTGATTATTTAGAGCAGGCGTATGCACTAGCATTGAATTTAAAACTTACACAGGGTACTGTAAGTAACCTAACAGTATGTGTAGACACTAACACTAAGAAACTTATAAAAACAAAACATAAAAAAGTATTTGATAGTATAGTAGACATACCGTGGCAAGATGATGCTCTTAGAGAAGAATGGAAAATCAATAACAAATGGAAGTATTATTACATGTCACCATATGATGAAACAGTAATATTAGATACTGATATGATATTTCCTACAGACGTAAGTCATTGGTGGGATATAATGTCGCAACGTGATGTATGGGCAACAACTAAAGTAAGAACATACAGAGGTGAAGTTGTAAGCAGTAATTATTATAGAAAATATTTTGCGGCAAATAATTTACCCAATGTATATACAGCATTCTTTTACTTTAAAAAGAGCGAACTTGCAAGTGAATTATTTGCAATGATAGAAATAATTTTTCAGCATTGGCAGAGAATGTTTTATAAATTTATGCCTAACGGAAAACCTACTTGGTTAAGTGGAGATGTTGCTTTTGCACTTGCTATGAAAATACTAGGCATAGAGTCAGAGTGTACAAGAGAAAATATTGATGAAGTTCCTACATTTATACACATGAAAAGTCATGTACAAAATATACCTGATACCAGAATTAGTGAAACCTGGACTGAAACATTACCAACTTATTATAACACATACAAAGACTTTAAAATAGGGAACTTCCAGCAACTCTATCCTTTCCATTATGTGGAAAAGGATTGGATAAGTAATACTATGATAAAGCAAATGGAAAAAGATTATGGCATTAAGTGAAGCAGAAAAACGTAGACGTAGATTTTTAAAGGGCAAAAAAGAAGCCGGAGGAGATATAGAATCTCTCCAATCTCAAATATTTAATAGAGATTTTCAAGTGCAATTTGATAAAGAAGGAAATATTCTGGGTTTATCACAGGAAAAAATAACTAAAAGTAAAGACACATTTTTACAAACTTTTAAAAGAGAACAAGTAGAGATTCTTAAAGGAAAAAATTCTAATCTATATAGAGTCATACAAGATCCTAATATAGATACAGTATATAGTATAGAATTGAAGCCGGTAGAGAGTGTTTTTGTTAGAACTGAACAAAGTTTTGTTACTATTATAGAAAGAGATAAAAAGACAGGCGCAGACATATTGGTATACTTTGAAGACAATAAGTTTATTGTGGAAGCAACTAAGAAAGTTTTAAAAAAATACAAGGACATAGATCCTTCGCTTGCCAATATTAAGGGTAGTAAACAACTTAAATTCTATTTTACAAGTTTAAATGATCCGCACTTTTTAATACATAATATAAATATTTCTTTAAAAGAACTATTGTCTTTAACAAAGATAGAAAATAAGGTTCCTCCCAAACTCAATCAATGTAGTGTATACACTCTAAAATTATTTGATAAATATGTGCGTACTTAAAAAATACACAGGACGACATATATGGCGAAGATTGATGTTACAGAATTAGATATATTCTATATTTCTTACGATGAACCTAATGCAGAAGAGCATTGGGCAGACTTATTAAACAAGGTACCTTGGGCAAAACGTGTCCACGGTGTTAAAGGATTCGATGCGGCTCACAAGGCGTGTGCGAATCAATCCGAAACAGATAGATTTATCACAGTTGATGGCGATAACATTGTCATGGACGACTTCTTTGAACAAACCTTAGATGTACCTGATACTGACCATGATGGTAAAGTTATCAGCGAATGTATCTTTAGTTGGAATGCTAAAAATATTCTAAACGGATTAGTATATGGTAATGGCGGACTTAAATGTTGGCCTACTGAATATGTAAAAGATATGAACACCCACGAAGCCGCAGAAGATGGCGAGGGTATGGAGTTTTGCTGGAAGTTAGATTACATACAACTTAACGATACGTTTAGTGAGGTACATCAAACAGCATCACCTTTCCAAGCCTTTAGAGCAGGGTTCAGAGAAGGTGTTAAAATGAGTACTGATCAAGGTACTAGAGTATTGCCAGATGAGTTTAAACAAAAGATCTGGTGGCAAAATTACAACAGATTACAAACATGGTGCAACATAGGCAGTGACGTAGAGAATGGTCTATGGGCTATCTATGGAGCGAGACTAGGGTGTGAGATGACAGTAACGTCGCAATGGAATACGAATCTGATATCAGATTACGACTGGTTTAAAGACTTTTTTGAAAATACCATACTTCCTCGATTTCCAGGAGATACAGTTTGTAGATATTCTAAAGTATCATATAATCCTGAAATGCTAGAAATTGCTATAAAAGACTTAGGCAAACAATTAAATGAAAACATAAATGAAATGATGTTATTTAATCCTAATCCAGAGATGTGTAAATTTTTTAAATTAACTTACGTCAACCCTAAAAGATGGGGAGCGATGATACGAGAAAAACAAATACAAGAATTATTAGAGAAGGGATTAATATGAAAAAATACGTTTTAGGATTAGTAACTGGAGTACTTTTATTACTATTCGGTGTTAAGGCTCATGCTATAGATATTGACTTTGCCCTACAGGTAGAAGACGGTGTACAAGAAGGTTATGAGTTAAATGTTAGTGTGGACTGGCGTAAAGAGATGGGCAAATGGCAAACAAATATAGAATTTGATCACACTATTGAAGAACAAGATGGTGATGAAGAAGACAATCTAACATACTTAAACATAAAACAAAATTATCAAGTAACTCCTAGGTTATATGTATTAGGATTAATACAAGTTGATAACGATAAATTTAGACCTAATTTTCAAACAAGATCTATAGTAGGTACAGGATTTGGATATAAACTATATAGATCAGAACGTATAAAAGTCAGTAATGAATATTCAATTGCATATTTAGATAGCAATGGCAGTGAAACTATAATGAGGAATAGTCTATGGGCATCTTATAAAATAGCAGATAAAATACATGCTACAAACAAGTACCTATACGAGTCTGGGAACCAAGAATATACTAGAAACGAATTTGAAATAAATTACGAACTTGCAGATAATATAACTGTAGGCATATCATGGAGATATATAGACGAAGGGTTTCAGGAAAGAGATACTAAATTTATAAACTTTGGTATAACATTCTGATAGATGAGTATTTATGATCAAGCCGCTGATAAGGCT
>TARA_R110001592_G_scaffold16881_9_pt1 | contig 54706 bp, 51 predicted proteins | sample TARA_R110001592 | Tara Oceans TARA_R110001592 (sample SAMEA4398387) | marine metagenome | biome: Polar Biome; feature: [SRF] surface water layer (ENVO:00010504); material: water (ENVO:00002006), including particulate matter (ENVO:01000060) such as... | depth 5 m | reverse complement strand
CATTATACCCGTAATGCTCGCCCATTTTTGCGCTCGTGGCTAAATCCTTAGGATCAGAGCCGCCAAGCTGTAATGCGACGGGTTGCTCTTGCTCGCTGAACTGCAAAAAACGGTTTTTATCCCCATGCAGCAACGCCCCCGTTGTTTTCATTTCCGTATAAAGCATGGCAGAGGGCGAGATTAACCGATGGAAAAAACGGCAATGACGATCTGTCCAATCCATCATTGGCGCAACTGAAACGGGTACAATGTCTTTATTTACTTGATTCATGCTGGGTTTTTTATCATAAAATAGACGTGATGAAAGAAAAAAACGCCTTAAATATCTCGGGGTTGCTCTCGTTTCTTTTTGCGCTTCTTATAATATTCTCCTGCTGCGCGCCTTCATACTTATACGCACAAGATATTCCGGAAGACAAAAAAGACATATTCAGCAATAGCGGATACCCGATCCCACGCTTTGTATCTTTGGCTAAAGATATAACGAACGTTCGCGCGGGTCCGGGGCAGAAATATCCTGTCAAATGGGTGATCACAAAACAGGGCCTACCCGTTGAAATTATCCTCGAATTTGATCATTGGCGTAAGATTAAGGACTATGATGGCGAAGAAGGATGGGTTTTTAAGTCATTATTATCAGGAAAAAGAACAGGCTTTATTATGGGGGGTAAGGCTGTAAATGCCTATGAAGATCAATACTCTGTTTTCGATGAAAAAGGGCAGGTTTCCGTGATGTTAGAGCCACAATCACTCGTAGAGATTTCATCATGTGAAGGCACCGTCTGTCACATCGCCGCATCAGGTTTGTCGGGATGGATAGAAAGAAAATCACTATGGGGTGTTTACGAAAAGGAAAATTTTGATTAGAATCATGAGTGTAGTGTTCTGCTGCATCTAAAAAGTTCTTCCAACAACCTGCCTTTTATCATCCTGATCGAAGGTTTTTTAAGTATAAAAAATGTTTGCATTGACCAATAAACCAGAAATGGGTTCCCGTTTCTATTCGGCATTGATTCAACTTTCGGCTGACCACGAGCGTGGTGTAGATGGCATGAAAGTGATTCAGCATATGGCTGGCGTGCTTGTAGAAACCTATCTTATTTTTGAAGATCCCGATAAGGCCATGCAGGCCAGCTTTAAAAAGCTATCCAATCTTTTGTGTAGTCATCCGGCAAAGGGGCTGTTGGCGCCCTATGCTTTGCCACCAGCCCACATTATTGATTATGAAACGGAGCGCGGTCGTTTGGCGGCACGTGTTTTCTTCGAAGAATGGCTCGATTGTAATTTCGAATTGCATGATTTGATTCTTAATGTGTTCCAGCACGTCATTGTTGGTTGGGAAGATATGGGCATTCCACGCGCGGAAACTTTCCGTCTGCTTATGGAGTGTGTGAAAAAATGCATGGCCTTTGAAGTCGCAGCGCAGGAATTGTGCGACGTCTCTATTGATACGAAGATCGGTTACAAAGGCTGGACAGGCGGCGATTGTATTGCTGCGCTCAGCGGCGTAGCAGGGCGAAGGCTGGCAATATCGTTAGGCTCGTCTGATATCCGTAATGTGTTTAGAGGCGGTGAGCTTCCTGACAATTTGGATCAAGTGGTCTATAGTATGACACAAGAGGCGGTGCGTCTTGGCGTACCCGCAGGCAGTGATTGGCGCTTTGGTCTTGCGGCAAATGATACACCGATAAATGCGCCCGTGGATTTGATTCGCGAATTGGAACCATCATGCTTACGATTTTTCCGCGCAATTGACCTTGCTGGTCCGTATGATCAGGCTGTCGCTTGTGCAAAGGCTGCTGGCCGCATGATTGCGGTGGCGTCGGGTGGGGAGCTCCCTGAAATAGAACCCGCAATAGCAAAGCCTTTGGCGATGTCCGCAATGACAGAAAGTTATAAATTTGTCTGTCTGGACTTTGAAATGGTGTCGTACTAATCCCATTTTTGATGGTGACAAACAAAATCTATGCTTGCCCCGATAATCATAACTTCGTATAAAGCTGTTTGAATAAATGAGCAGTGAGTGAATATGACTTTTGTCCCGAAATCCAATTATTCATACGAAGATATTATTTCATGTGGAAATGGTGAATTGTTCGGCGCAGGTAACGCCCAGCTACCACTTCCGCCGATGTTGATGTTCGATCGTATTACCAATGTTTCCAAAGAAGGCGGTGCCTACGGTAAGGGAATCATCGAAGCTGAATTCGATATTAATCCTGACCTATGGTTTTTTGATTGCCATTTTAAGGGCGATCCGGTGATGCCGGGCTGTCTTGGGCTTGATGCTTTGTGGCAATTAACAGGTTTTTATCTGGGTTGGACAGGCGCGCCCGGTTCCGGCCGCGCCCTTGGTCTGGGGGAGCTTAAGCTCACCGGGCAAGTTCAACCAACCACAAAACTTGTGAAGTACGTTGTTGATATCAAACGCGTGATGACCGGAAAGCTTGTTCTGGGTATCGGTGATGGCACAATGTATGGCGATGGCGAAGAAATATACAAAGCCAAAGGTCTAAAAGTCGGATTGTTTGATAACACGTCCGCAATGTAATAAGATGCATCCTGAATTTATCTATAAAAGAGAGGAATAGGTTATGCGCCGTGTAGTTATAACCGGAATGGGTATTGTCTCTTGTATTGGCAATGACGTGAATGACGTTTTGGCATCCCTCAAGGCAGGGAAGTCGGGCATTACTTTTTCACCCGAATATGCGGAATTGGGTTTTCGTTCTCAAGTGCATGGTAAACCTGATATCGTTCTTGCCGATCATATCGATAAGCGTTTGTTCCGCTTTATGGGCGATGCTGCGGCTTATACACATTTAGCAATGGAGCAAGCGGTTGCCGATTCCGGTTTGGAAGAACGCGACGTTGTGAATGAGCGCACAGGCATCATTGTAGGCTCTGGCGGGCCATCTACGCGCGCGCAAGTGCTCGCGGCTGATGTGACACGCGAAAAGAGCCCGAAGCGCGTAGGGCCGTTTGCTGTGCCAAAGGCGATGTGTTCAACAACCTCTGCAACAGCGGCAACAAATTTTAAAATCAAGGGCGTGAATTATTCTATTTCTTCGGCCTGTTCCACATCATCCCATTGTATTGGTAGCGCGGCTGAACAAATTCAGTGGGGCAAACAAGATGTTATGTTTGCTGGTGGCGCGGAGGAACTCGATTGGACGCTTTCCGTTCTCTTTGACGCTATGGGCGCGATGTCTTCCAATTATAATGACACACCTGAAAAGGCAGCGCGCGCTTATGATAAAGACCGTGACGGTTTTGTGATTAGCGGCGGCGGCGGTATTGTTGTTCTCGAAGAATTGGAACATGCGAAGGCGCGCGGCGCAAAAATTTACGCAGAAGTCACGGGCTATGGCGCAACATCAGATGGTGCGGATATGGTCGCGCCAAGTGGTGAAGGCGCTGTGCGTTGTATGCAGCAGGCTTTAGCCACTGTGAAAACACCTGTGACCTATATCAATACACACGGTACATCAACGCCCGTTGGCGATGTAACAGAGCTGAACGCTATTCGTGAAGTTTTCGGCGGTATGGATCAAGATATCCCCCATATCAGTGCAACCAAGTCCATGACAGGGCATTCGTTGGGGGCAACTGGTGTGCAAGAGGCTATTTACAGCCTTCTGATGATGCAAAATAACTTTGTCGCGCCAAGTATCAATGTTGAAAATATAGATGAGGGTGCAAACGGAATGCCGATTGCACGCGAACGTATTGATAATGTGACGCATGAAACTGTGATTTCCAATTCCTTTGGTTTTGGCGGCACGAACTGCACATTGGCGATGAGCAAGTATAGAGATTAAACCACTATGACAATTCGTTTTGAGGATTTTTTGAATGTCGATATCCGCGTGGGTACGGTTATTGATGTGCAGGACTTTCCCGAAGCCAGAAAACCCGCTTACAAACTGATTATTGATTTTGGTGATGAAATCGGCACGAAAAAATCGTCTGCTCAAATCACGAAAAATTACACCAAAGATGATTTGATGAACAAGCAAGTGATGGCTGTCATAAATTTTGCGCCGCGCCAGATTGGCCCGTTCATGTCAGAAGTTCTGACGTTGGGCGTTCCCGACGATAACGGTGAAGTTGTTTTAATAGAACCAAGTCTGTCCGTTTCAAACGGCGGACGCTTATACTAAATAAAACTGAATAATAGTTGAACAAGGAAAACAAAATATGAACGGTCTGATGCAAGGTAAAAAAGGTCTCGTAATGGGTGTTGCCAACGAACGTTCAATCGCTTGGGGGATGGCTAAGGCCTTGCACGAAGCAGGCGCAGAAATGGCCTTCACATATCAGGGGGATGCCTTTGGTAAACGTGTGAAGCCCTTAACGGAAAGCATCGGCGCAGATATCTTGATTGATTGTGATGTTTCAAAGGAAAAAGACCTCGACCTTGTTTTTGATACTTTGAAAGAGAAATGGGGCTCGATTGATTTTATCATCCATGCAATTGCTTATTCTGATAAAGAAGAGTTACAAGGCCGCTACGTTGATACGACGCTCGATAACTTCCTAAAAACCATGCATATTTCCTGTTATTCTTTTACGTCCATCATGCGGCGCGCCAAAGATTTAATGAATGAGGGTGGCTCGGCGGTTACTTTGAGCTATTACGGCGCGCAGAAAGTTATGCCCAATTACAATGTTATGGGTATCGCCAAGGCAGGCTTAGAGGCATCTGTACGCTACCTTGCGGCAGATCTTGGCCCACAAGGCATTCGGGTGAACGCGATCTCCGCGGGGCCAATGCGTACGCTTGCCGGCGCAGTTATCGGCGGGGCGCGTAAAACCTTCAAATATAATGTACTGACAGCGCCCTTGCGTCGTTCTGTAGAGCTTGAAGAGCTTGGTGGAACGGGTCTGTATTTGTTGTCTGATCTATCAGGTGCAGTGACAGGCGAAATCCATTATGTGGATTGCGGTTTCAATGCCGTTGGTATGCCGGCACATGATTGCTTCAAAGAATTGGTTTGATTATACCGTTATCGTTTAGGGCGCAGGGTCATCGCTCTCGATAATAAGGCTCCCATCGGGATGCGTCGCAAGATGCGGTGTATTGTTTCTGATATCTTCCATCAATTCATCGAGTGCGTAATTGATATGCCCGAAAACTTCGCGGCGAAGCTCAGGCGTTTTCTTTTCTTCTGTCATAAGCAAAATGACTTCGAATAAAGCATCAGCGTATTCCGGATTTTCTTCTGCGCCAAAAACAACGCTACGAAAATCTTCCGCAGTCGGTTGCTTATCCGTATTGATACGCTTTGCAATTTTTGTGCGATCCGCAGGCTCTATCTCATCAAACAATTCCCTTAAGACTTCTACGGCGACTTCAGGGTCAAAATCACGTTTGGAAATAACGTGCTCAAGACAATCTTTTGCGCGACTTCTTTGATTGGGTAGGGGGCTGTTTGCATCAGGAAAGCTATACATATTTTTCTCTTTATAACGACCCTCAACGTTACGAAAATCTTTATGCCCTGTCAATAAAATTGATAATGCGTGTTAATGGACTGAGAAAATGCCATCTTGAAGAATATCGGGCGTATCACTAAAGAACCCATCCACACCCCAACTTTGTAAAATCTTCGCTTGATGCGAGTCGTTTACTGTATAGGCGAGGACAGGTTTTTCCAGATCCATAATTTGTGCGACTTGCTCGCGTGTAACAGTGCCGGCATTGACGTTCACACTAGACACATCAAGATAGCGAATTAACTCTTCCCAATTCTCCGGCCATTCTTCGGGCAATAAAAGGCCGCGATGCCAATCCGTGGCAAGATCATGTGCAGTTTCTAAACTCACATGATGAAAGGAAGAAACCAGCAAGCGATCATGATCATCCCAAATGGTCGAGAGCATATCCAAGGCCACTTCGGCAGTTAACTTTTCACGACCGGGGCAGGCTTTAATTTCGAGATTAAGGCCAAGATCACGGTCAATAAGGACATCAATAACATTTTCGAGCGTGGGGATCTGCGCGCCAATAAAGCTTTCGCCGTACCAGCTACCGCAATCCAGCTCCTTAATGTCTTTATATAAGGTCTCGGCGACGAGGCCTGTACTGTTTGTTGTACGATCTAAAAGATCATCGTGGAAAATGATCGGGACTTCATCCTTGGTCAGTTTCACATCAAGCTCCACCCATTCAACGCCCATATCAGCCGCCGTGTGGATGCTTTCAAACGTGTTTTCAGGCGCGTAACCTGCTGCGCCGCGGTGACCAATGATGCGTGGAAGTTTTAAAGGCATAGAATTAACATTATAGTTTGTGGAACGGAAACGTCTAAAGTCCGATATTTTGCGTAGAAACACCAGTATTTTATTGCGTTATTGTAATAAAATTCAAGGGCTGGCTTGTGGTGGAGGTATTGATTCCAGCAAAGCGAGCTTTTCTATGGCGGGTGCATAACCTTGGCTGGCGGCATCTTTGTAATACTGGAATGCCTTGGTTTGATGCTCTTGCGTATCCCCGTAAATCATAAGAATATCAGCCAGAAAAACTTGGGATGGGGCGTAGCCGTCATCGGCCAGGTTTTGCATCATATCGCCACCTGCGCGCGTATAGATTGGATTAAAGATACCTTTTCCATAGACTTTACTGGCGATCGTAAATTTCCCGTCCGTGTCCTTTAAATAAGACAAAGCATAATAATGATAAACGTCGATTTGAAATAAAGTTGGGGCAATGCTTCTAAGGCTGATTTTGCGTTGCTTAACAGACGTATAGAAATAAGCGGATACAGAAAAGAAACTAAAGCTGAAGAGCAATAGAACCCCGAGTAGTATCCTAAAGTTACGCCGTGCGCGTGAGATTGCCATTCTAATATATTACCATAACCACATTTATAAACCGTATCTTATACTGTAATTCGTTACAAATATGAAAATATACACAAAAAAAGCCGGATTTTTTACGATCCGACTTTGATTTAATTTTTAATGGAAGAGGCAGAAATTAACCGTTGGCTTCTTTTTTCTCATCTTGCTCGATGATTTCACCAGTTTCTTGGTTTACACGCTTCATCGACAATTTCACTTTGCCGCGGTCATCAATACCGGTCAGAAGAACTTTAACCTGATCGCCTTCATTGATAACATCTGTTGTTTTTGCAACGCGATGATCAGCCAATTCAGAGATGTGAACCAAGCCGTCTTTCGCGCCCATAAAGTTAACAAACGCACCAAAATCAACACATTTAACAACCTTACCAGTGTAAACAATACCAACTTCCGGCTCGTCTGTGATGTCTTTGATCATTTTCAAAGCTTTTTCGATTGCTTCACTGTTTGTTGCTGCAACCTTGATCGTACCATCATCTTCGATGTCGATTTTAGTTTCAGTCAATTCAATGATCTCACGAATAACCTTACCGCCTGTTCCGATGACTTCACGGATTTTATCAGTTGGGATTTGGATTGAAACGATTTGAGGTGCGTTAGCATTCAATTCGCTTCTTCCTTCGGTCAACGCTTTGCTCATTTCAGCAAGAATGTGCAGACGACCTTCTTTTGCTTGCTCCAACGCCACTTCCATAATTTCTTTGGTAATGGATGTGATTTTGATGTCCATCTGAAGGGCAGTGATACCGTTTTCAGTTCCGGCCACTTTAAAGTCCATATCACCAAGGTGGTCTTCATCACCAAGAATGTCAGAAAGAACGGCAAAGTCTTCACCTTCTTTAATCAAGCCCATCGCAATACCCGCAACCGGACGCTTCAACGGTACGCCGGCATCCATAAGTGCTAATGATGTACCACAAACTGTTGCCATAGATGATGAACCGTTAGACTCAGTGATCTCTGAAACAGAGCGCATTGTGTAAGGGAAGTCTTCTGCAGCAGGCAAAAGCGGATGGATAGCGCGCCATGCGAGTTTACCATGTCCGATTTCACGACGACCCGGAGGGCCCATACGACCAGCTTCACCAACAGAATAAGGTGGGAAGTTGTAATGTAGCAAGAAGCGCTCTCTGGTTTCACCTTCGAGGCGATCCATGATTTGCTCATCTTGACCAGTCCCCAATGTTGCAACAACAAGAGCCTGCGTTTCACCGCGTGTAAACAAACATGAACCATGTGTACGTGGCAAAATACCAACTTCGGAAACAATCGGGCGTACAGTTTTTGTATCACGTTCGTCGATACGCTTACCTGTTTTCAAGATTGATCCACGCACGACATCAGCTTCCAAAGATTTGAATTTTGATGTGACGATTGAACTATCAATGCCGTTATCTTCGTTAACGAAAACTTCGATAGCAGCAGCGCGCACCGCGCCAACGGCGTCCTGACGCTCTAATTTGTCTGTGATGCCGTACGCTTTTTCAACATCTGCAGCAAACTTTGTTTTAAGGTCTGCAGCCATTTTTGTAATAGCTTCGGGTGTTTCAACGATATCCCACATATCCTTTGCACACATTTCCGCAAGCTCGATAATGCCGTCAATAACGGATTGATATGCTTCGTGACCTGCACTAACCGCGCCAAGCATGATTTCTTCTGAAAGCTCGGAAGCTTCTGATTCAACCATCAAAACACCATCCTGCGTTCCCGCAACAATAAGGTTAAGATCCATTTCTTCAATTTCATACATTGGTGGGTTAATAACATATGCGCCATCTTTATAAGATACGCGCGCGCCGCCAATCGGCCCCATGAATGGGATGCCTGAAATTGTCAGAGCAGCCGATGCGCCAACCATTGCAATCATATCAGGATCGTTTTCAAGATCGTGCGATACAACCGTACACACAACCTGAACTTCGTTTAAGAAGCCTTTAGGGAAGAGTGGGCGGATCGGACGGTCAATGAGACGACTTGTTAGTGTTTCTTTTTCGCTTGGACGTGCTTCACGTTTAAAAAAGCCGCCTGGTATCTTACCGGCGGAGTATGTTTTTTCTTGGTAATGAACGGATAGTGGGAAAAAGTCCTGACCATCACGAATTGATTTTGAACCGGTTACGGCACACAGAACACTTGTTTCACCAACGGTTGCCAAAACGGCACCATCAGCTTGTCTTGCGATTTTACCAGTTTCCAGCGTTAGCGTTTTACCGGCGAAATCTATTTCTTTTTTGTATATTTTAAACATCTTTGTTTCCTTAGTTATATTCAAGATAATCCTCTTCCGCATATGCAAAAGAAGATCGAATTATGTTCGAAGCTTTATTTGGGAAGGTCTTCGGTGGACGGTTAAAAACAGTCATTAAATCTGCCCTTAATAGTCAACCGTAAAGCCAAGCCAAATTACGGCTATGCAAACGTGTATAGACATGCCATTATCCGCCACAAAAGTCAAAGGTTTGTTTATATAAACATCAAAAGCTAGAGTTTCAAAATGTCTGAATTTACCCCTAAAAAAAGACCCGTTGTTTTATGTATTCTGGATGGTTGGGGCATTGGCGATGGTGGAAAGTTTGATGCCATCGCAACTGCGAATACCCCTTGTTACGATTCCATGATGAAGGAATACCCAAACACGACCTTAACCACCTTTGGTGGACAAGTCGGTTTGCCCGATGGTCAAATGGGCAATTCAGAAGTCGGTCACATGAATATTGGGGCAGGGCGCGTTGTTATGCAGTTCCTACCGCGCATTACCAAGGCATTTGAAAATGGCGATGTGAAGGATTTTGAAGATATTGAAATTCTAATCTCGAATTTAAAAAAATCAGGTAAAGCTTGCCACATTATGGGGCTGTTATCTGATGGTGGTGTTCATGCACACATAAATCATATTCTTGAGCTTACTAAAATTATCAGTGGGGCAGGCGTTCCAACGCATATTCATGCTTTTTCGGATGGGCGCGATTGCGCACCGCATAGCGGCAAAGGTTTTGTTTATGAAGTAGAAAAAGAAATCAGAAATTTATATGGCGTACGGCTTTCAACAGTATGTGGTCGCTATTTCGCCATGGATCGTGATAACCGTTGGGATCGTGTAAAGCGCGCCTATGATGCGATTGTTTATGCGGAAGGAGAAAAAGAAGACTCTGCCGTTGAATATATGCAAAGCAAGTACGAGGAGGGGATCACCGATGAATTTATCGAGCCGTTCGTCTCAAGTAGCTATGAGGGCATAGAAGAAGGTGATGCAATTATTTTTGCAAATTTCCGCAATGATCGCGCCCGTCAGATTTTACAGTCTATGATCCTTGATGATTTTGATGGGTTTGAGCGCAAAGGTGGAGCGCCGAAACTATCACAAGCGCTTGGTATGGTTGAATATTCTGATGAATTGAATGAATATATGGATACCTTGTTTCTGCCAAAGAAACACAGCAATATTTTGGGCGAAGTTGTGGCTGCACATGGGCTAAAACAAATGCGCATGGCGGAGACTGAAAAATATCCGCATGTTACGTTTTTCTTTAATTGCGGACGCGAAGAACCGTATGAAGGTGAAGAGCGTATCATGGTCGATTCACCAAAGGTCGCGACATATGATTTACAGCCTGAAATGTCTGCACCGGAATTATCAGAAAAGCTTTTTAAAGTGATTGAAGACAATAAACATGATGTTGTGATTATTAATTTTGCAAATACGGACATGGTTGGCCATACAGGCTCAGTCGCTGCCGCATGTAAGGCCGCTGAGGCGGTTGATGGCATATTATGCAAGCTGGAGAACCTTGTTCATGAAAAGAACGGCATTCTTTTGGTTACTGCAGACCACGGTAATGCAGATCAGATGTATGACCCCATAACCAAAGGACCGCATACAGCGCATACGCTTAACCCTGTGCCTTTCATCGTGATCGGAGCAGACGCTCGCACGGTCTTGAAAAAAGGGAAGTTGGCCGATATTGCACCCACAATCCTTCACTTTCTGGGAATCGCAAAACCAAGCGAGATGGACGGCGAAATCTTAATCAAATAAAAAAGCCACCTCATCGGGCGGCTTTTATTAAATTCATTTTATAACTTTGTCTATTAACGACGGATACCAAGAGATTTAATCAATTTCTGGTAACGGTCTTCGTCATTGCGCTTTAGATAATCCAAAAGCTTACGACGCTTAGCAACCATGGCCAACAGACCGCGGCGGCTGTGGAAATCTTTTTTGTGAACACGCATGTGCTGTGACAATTCTTCAATACGATTTGTCAGGATAGCAACCTGAACTTCCGGTGAACCAGTATCTTCTTTTTTCGTTGCGTATTCTTTAATAACTTCTGCTTTTTTTTCTGCTGTAATCGACATATTTTTTTCCTTATCAATATCTTTTTTAAACGTTAAAAACACGAACCGGTTTAATCTCCGCACGCACCTGATCGACTAAAGCGACCGGAGCATCTTGAAAAAAAACCATCGCCATTTGGATTTCTTTTGTTCCTAAACCAACTTTTTGCAAACGCTCAAAGTCAGGACGAGAGACAAAACCAAGTGACTGTCCGTTGCGAATTTTTGTTGTTTCTTCCTGTGTCAACGCGAGAGCCGGGATATCGTCCAGCACTATTTGCAAAGGCAACAAAGCTTCACTTCGGGCGGAAACGTAGTCTAAATCCTCCAGCTTGTCCAGAGAAATCGAGTTTTGGGCGGTAAAACAGCCAACTTGCTCACGGCGCAGCGCGCTGATGTAGCCCTTCGTTCCCAAAAGATTACCCATATCACGTGCAAGCGAGCGAACATAAGTACCTTTGCCGCAGATCATTTCGAAATCCGCTTCGTCTTCGCGGGCTTCTTTTAAATGAAATTCTTCAATATAAACAATGCGTGATTTCAGATCAGGAATTTTACCATCACGCGCAAGATCATAGGCCCGTTGCCCATTTATTTTAATAGCCGAAAATCGCGGCGGTGTTTGCTCTATCTCTCCGGTGAATTGCGGTAAGATGCTTTCTATATCGCTGCGGACGGGGCGGTTCTCAGATGTGCCGATGATCTCGCCCTCCGCATCATCAGTGTCGCGTTGCTCCCCCCAAGTGACCGTAAAGGAATAGGTTTTCAAATCATCTTGAACAAAGGGAATAGTTTTTGTGGCTTCGCCTAAAGCAATGGGGAGAACGCCTGTCGCAAGCGGGTCGAGCGTGCCTGCGTGGCCTATTTTCTGCCCGTTCAAGAAACGCCTGACTTTGCCGATGGCTTGCGTGGAGGTCATACCATAAGGCTTATCAAGGTTTACCCATCCTGAAACCGGATCACCTTTTTTCTTACGTTGTGCCATAATTTAGGAGTCCTCGGATGTATCCGTATCATCGGGAATGCGCACGTCACGTAATAGATTCTCGATATGCTGCGCTTCGTCAAACGATGTGTCGGTTACAAACTTCACGCGCGGTGTGAATTTCAAATTGGTATTGCGTGCGATTTCTTTTTGAAACACATATTTTTGATCATTCAGCGCTACCAACAATTCTTCCATGTCCTCACCATTCAAAGACATGACATAGGCACGTGCATGTTTTAAATCGGGGGAGGGGCTAACCTCTGACACGATAATATTGTTGGATTTGTTCAAAAGAAGCACATTATCAAAATGCCCGCGCTGCAGGGTTTCGGACAATATATGTCTGATCTGTTCGCCGACACGTCTTTGACGCTGTGATGGCTCACTATTTTTATTTTTTGAGTTTTTCATAGAATTACCCGAAATTAATTACGGCGCGTTTATTTATTCAATAATGCGCTCTTCTTCAATCACTTCAAAGCACTCAATAACGTCGCCTTCTTTGATGTCGTCATAGCTTTCAAACGCCATACCACATTCTTGGCCTTCTTTAACGTCTTTAACTTCTTCTTTAAAGCGTTTAAGTGTTTTGAGCATACCTTCATGGATAACCACATCGTCGCGTAACAAGCGCACCTTCGAACCACGTTTAACCGCGCCCTCAGTGACTTCACAACCGGCAACCTTACCAACTTTGGTGATGTTAAAGACCTCTTTAATGGCAGCCTGACCGATATATTCTTCGCGAATTGTCGGGGCAAGCATTCCTGTTAAGATCGCTTTTGCATCATCGATAACGTTGTAAATAACGCTATAGTATCGAATATCAACATTGTCACGTGTCGCCAAAGCTCTGGCCTGTACGTTCGCACGGACATTAAAGCCAATGATAAGCGCACCCGAAGCATTCGCAAGAATGATGTCAGATTCCGTAATACCGCCAACACCACTATGCAGGATGTTCACTTCGATACCTTCGTTTTCTTCGACCATTTTATCAAGTGATCCGGCGATTGCCTCCACCGAGCCATGAACGTCAGCACGAAGAATAACAGGTAGTTTAACACTTTCGCCATGTTCACGTTGCAGAAGGATTTGCTCCATCGTGGTTCTGCCTTTAACAGCATTGGCCGCTTGAGCATCTTTCATTTTCTGCATGCGGTATTCAGCAATTTCACGTGCCTTGGACTCATCCTTGGTTACGTTGAAGATATCACCGGCAAATGGTGTGCTATCCGCGCCCAAAACCTCAACAGGTTGTCCGGGGATGGCTTCTTTAATATGGCGGCCTTTATCATCAATCAAGGCGCGTACTTTACCAAACGCAGCACCGGCAACAAACACATGCCCGATACGCAGCGTTCCTTTTTGGATCAGAACCGTTGCAACAGAGCCACGGCCTTTTTCCATTTTGGATTCAACAACAAAACCTTGCGCATTGCGATCCGGGTTTGCTTTGAGTTCAAGAATTTCGGCTTGCAGAATAATTGCTTCTTCAAGCTTATCCAGATTGGTTCTGTTTTTAGCGGATATTTCAACGCATTGAACATCACCACCCATCTCTTCGATAACAACTTCATGTTGAAGCAAATCTTGCTTTACTTTCGATGGGTTCGCATCGTGCAAATCAATTTTGTTCACAGCAACAATAATCGGAACGTTAGCCGCCCGCGCATGGTTGATGGCTTCAATTGTTTGCGGCATGATTGAATCATTCGCAGCAACAACAATAACAACAATGTCCGTCACATTCGCACCACGTGCACGCATTTCAGTAAATGCGGCGTGACCAGGTGTATCTAAGAATGTAATTTTATCATTCGTTGATAACGTCACCTGATATGCACCAATATGCTGTGTAATACCGCCAGCTTCGCCAGCAACAACATCTGTTTCGCGCAATGCATCGAGTAGGGAGGTTTTACCGTGGTCAACGTGACCCATGATCGTCACAACAGGCGGACGATCAACCAAATCTTCTTCGGCATCTTCCTGATCATTCAAACCAATTTCAACATCGGCGTCAGTAACGCGACGTACAGAATGGCCAAATTCTTCAATAACCAATTCTGCTGTATCAGCATCAATCATTTCTGAGCTTGTCGCCATTACACCCATTTTCATCAAAGTTTTTATAACTTCTTTGCCGGGCTCTGCCATACGATTGGATAGTTCCTGAACCGTGATTGTTTCAGGCAAAATAATCTCACGAATGCTTTTCTTTGTTGGCTCTTGGAATGGTTGTGCGGCAAGGCGTGCCTTTTCGCGAGCACGTTTTTGTGCAGCCAAGCTAGGGCCACGGTCACGATCATAATCTTTATTCAGTGCCTGTGTGATCGTGATACGTCCGCCTCTGCGATCGCCTGTAGAGCGTGAAGGTTTTGGCGCGTCCTTCTTAATTTTGTCACGATAACTTTCCACAGCGGTGGCATCATCATTCGTAAATGACTTGGTGCGCTTGGTATCTTCTTTGATCGCCGGAGGGGCATCTTGTGGAGATACTTTATCTTCCGTGGAATCTTCCTCGGCACTCTTTTTCTTTTCTTCGCCTTTTTCACGGGCAATGCGCAGCTCTTCTTCTTTTTGAGCTTCTTCGGCCTTTTTATCTTCTAATGTCATAACGCGGCGCTTAGGCAATGCTTTCTTCTTAGCATCACCTTCTAAAGCAGCCTTCAAAGCACGTGCACGCGCTGTTTTTTCATTAGATGTCAGGCGTTCATCGTTTTTATCATCCGCACTGGATTTAGAAGAAGTCTGAGAGCGTTTACGGCGAACCTCAACGGCTACATTGGATGTGCCGGATTTGGAACGTGTTCCTGTGCCGCCTTTTATACTCAATGTTTTGCCAGACAGGCTAAGTGTGCTACCGCCTGACTTTTTTTCAGTTTCTTCTTCAGTTTTTTCTTTATTTTCGCTCATTAAAATCGCCTAATTTTTTATACGGTTAGATATACACTTGCTATAGAGCAAGTGCAAAGTCTTTGTTTTTATTGTTTTATCGCGTTGATGTTTAGCGCATAGAAACCTCTTTCCCGTCAGGTGACGGAAAAGAGAAAAAGTTTTAAAAGTTTTCACGTTTTTGGAATAAACCAAAATACTTCCTTCTATCCGAAGCCTTAAGCATCTTCCGATGCGCTTTCAGCTTCATTATCTTTGTTTTCTTCTGCTTCTGCGGCAGCCGCGGCTTCTGCTTTTGCAACAGCTTCCTCAGCAGCAGCATCTTCTTCTGCAAACCAATGTTCACGTGCCTTCAGAATAACGGCGTTCGCATCCTTAATGGTCATTTTACCGACACCTAAAAGCTCAACCAATTCATCTCCAGCCAAGTCGGCAAGATCATCAAGGGTTTTAATGCCTTTTTCACCAAGGATTAGAATTTGATTAGGGCGTAGACCTTCTGCATTCATAAGCTCATCGCTGATACCGAATTCTTCTTGTTTCTCGTTAAGCTCGTTTTGCTTTTGCTCCAACCAGTTTGCAGCGCGGTTTTGAAGCTCGATTGAGATTTCTTCTTCGAAACCTTCAATCTGGTTAAGCTCATCAACCGGCGTTTCAACAATTTCTTCAACATCGGTGAAACCTTCAGCAACCAAAAGGTGCGCCAGAACATCATCAACATCCAATGCTTCGATAAACAAAGCAGAACGCGTCTTGAACTCTTCAGCACGGCGCTCTGATTCTTGATCTTCCGTGATGACATCAATGTCCCATCCGGTCAACATAGAAGCCAGACGCACATTCTGACCACGACGACCAATCGCCAAGCTCAAATGTTCTTCCGGTACGACAACATCCATACGGTTTTTCTCTTCATCCAGAACAACTTTTGCAACGGCGGCGGGCTGTAACGCACTGACGACGAAGCTTCCTAAATCTTCAGTCCAAGGAATAATATCGATTTTCTCACCGCCAAGCTCGTTTACAACGGCCTGAACACGGCTACCGCGCATACCAACACACGCGCCAACAGGATCAATCGAGCTATCATTCGATAGAACGGCGATTTTGGCACGGCTACCCGGGTCACGAGCAACAGCTTTGATCTCAATAATACCGTCATAGATTTCCGGCACTTCTTGTGTGAACAATTTTGCCATAAATTCAGGGTGTGAACGTGATAGGAAAATCTGCGGGCCACGTGCTTCTTCACGGACTTCATAGATAATCGCACGAACGCGATCATTAACATTCAACGGCTCGCGAGGAATAGTTTCATCACGGCGTAGCAAGCCTTCGGCGCGGCCTTGGATATCGATTGTCGCATTACCATATTCAACGCGCTTGACGATACCGTTGATCACTTCACCAACTCTGTCTTTAAAGTCTTCATACTGACGTGCGCGCTCGGCTTCACGTACTTTTTGCATGATAACTTGTTTCGCTGTTTGCGCAGCAATACGACCAAAATCAAGCGGTGGAAGATCATCAATTAAGAACTCACCAAGCTCAACATCGGGTTTGATGCGTTTGGCTTGATCTAATGTCAATTGTGCCACTTCGTTTTCGACTTCATCATCATTGGCGATGACTTCACGATAACGCTTTAATTCGATCTGGCCGTTCTTACGGTCAATCTCTGCGCGAATATCTTGCTCATATCCGTATTTGGAGCGACCAGCCTTTTGAATGGCTTCTTCCATCGCTTCAATAACGATTTCACGATCAATGTTTTTTTCACGGGCAACAGTGTCCGCAACTTGCAACAGTTCCATATCTTATCTCCTAGAATTTGCTGTAGCTTTAATTAAATCATCAGTTAACACAAGTTTTGCCTTTGACAGTAGGGCGAAGGGAATTTCAACATCACCTTGATCCGTCGTGACAATAATATTTTTATCTTTTAGTCCGTTTAACACACCGCGAAAACGCTTCTGTCCGCTCTCTGTTGGTGTGAAGGTTTCAATTTTTGCTTCGAAACCTTTGTAATCTTCAAAATCATTTTCTTTGATAAGCATGCGGTCAATACCGGGGGAGCTTACCTCTAAACGATATGCACCGTTAATCGGGTCTTCAACATCCATCACGGCGGAAATGGCGCGACTTATTTTTGCGGCATCATCAACGCCAAGGTTTTTCGTTTCCACATCTTCGGCCATAATCTGAACAAGAGATGCACCACCATCACCACGCACACGGATGTGATGCAAGCTAAACCCCAGATCCTGAATGACAGGCTCTGCCAGTTTTACAATCTTTTCCTCAAGAGGCGTATAATGCATAAAAACCTTTTAACAATCGTTTTGGGAACAAAAAAGGCGGGTCTCTAATTTTGAGCCCACCGTATCAATTGATCCGGATATTTGAAGGTTTTATACTCTTTGCGGCCTTGTTGTGCAAGAACTTTCTGTTTTTTTACGGTATGAATACGGCTCATACTCGCTCGAAGAAAAGATACACCATTTTTTTTGCGCCTTTTGCGCCTTTGATCTCATATTTTGTTTGTATCCAATCAGGCGGCGCGATGGACCAATCATCACTGGTATTCGCCGCCCAACGAAAGGCGGGGTGGTGATTTGCGTGGGTGCACATCCACTCAGAAAGAGGAGGCACATCGGTGCTCATCACAAGCTTTCCGCCCGGCTTAAGGATTTTAGCAAACGTATCGAGTGTGGTCTGATTTATAATACGTCGCTTGTGGTGGCGTTTTTTATGCCACGGATCAGGATTGAGCACATAAATACCATCCAGCGAAGCAGGGGTGAGGGAACGCGCAATAAACATACCGTCATCCATTAGAACACGAATGTTATCAAGCGGTTGGTCATTTTGTTGCAACTCTTTTAAAAAGCCAGCCATGCCGTTTATGAAAGGTTCTGCGCCGATAAAGGCGGTTTCAGACTGATTTTTCATTAACTGTGCCAGTCTTTCACCGTGACCAAATCCAATTTCTAACCAATGTGATTGAAATGATTCGTCAAACAGCTCGGCTGGGGGCGTTGTGTGTTCTTGGTTCAGATGTTTTTGCGCTATTTCAACTTGCGGCAGGACATTTCTTAAGGCATCCCCACGCTCATCCCTGATCGCACGCCCTTGCCTGCGACCAAAAAGACTCCGCTGTTTATAAGCGGAGTCTGGATTATCTTTAATATCGTGATAGTTCGGCATTAACCAACGATGCGTTGCAATTCATCAACAAGATCAGTTTTTTCCCAAGAGAAACCACCATCTTCAGTCGGCGTACGGCCGAAGTGACCATAAGCGGCTGTGCGCTCATAGATAGGCCTGTTCAACTTAAGGTGTTCACGAATACCACGTGGGCGCAAATCAACAAGTTGTTGTAGTGCGTTCACAATAATAGCTTCAGGCGCTGTGCCTGTCCCATGGGTGTTAAGATATACGGAAATCGGCTTGGATACGCCAATCGCGTAAGAAAGCTGGATTGTACATCCTTCTGCATAACCTGCTGCAACAACATTTTTAGCAAGATAACGTGCAATGTAAGCCGCAGAACGGTCAACTTTTGTTGGATCTTTACCAGAGAATGCACCGCCGCCATGAGGCGCAGAGCCGCCATATGTATCAACAATGATCTTACGACCTGTCAAACCGGCATCACCAACGGGACCACCAATTACAAAACGGCCAGTTGGGTTAACGTAAAGCTCGTCTTCTGATGGCATCCAACCTTCGGGCAAAACTTCTTCGATATATGGACGAACAAGTTCTCTCACATCATCTTGGCTTAAGCCTTCTGCATGCTGTGTTGACACAACAACAGATTTCACGCCGATAGGGCGGTCATTTTTATATTCCAAACTTACCTGTGATTTTGAGTCAGGCTCAATACCTTTTAGTTTGCCTGATTGACGGTCTTCAGCCATGCGGCGAAGAATTTGGTGCGAATAATGTAGTGGAGCAGGCATTAAAGCGTCTGTTTCCTTACATGCGTAACCAAACATAATACCTTGGTCGCCTGCGCCTTCGTTCAAATCAACGCCTGTGCCTTCGTCAACACCTTGCGCGATATCAACTGATTGCTTGTGCAATTTAACATCGACATTCGCTGTCTTGTAGCTAAAGCCCTCTTGGTCGTAACCGATCTTTTTGATCGCTTCGCGCGCGGCTTCTTCAATTTTTTCTTTCGTAATGCTTTCAGGGCCACGTGTCTCACCGGCAATAACAACAGTGTCTGTTGTTACCAATGTTTCACAGGCAACGCGTGAATAGGGATCAGCCTTCATATAGAGGTCTAAAATAGCGTCTGAAATACGGTCACAAATCTTGTCGGGGTGTCCCTCAGAAACAGATTCGCTTGTAAAAATATAATCGGTTAATGCTTTTTGCTGCATGGCTTGTCCTGAATATGGCATTTATCGCTCACTTGTTAAGTTGCTCTCACTACGAAATTTGCACCCTAAAGCAAAAAAAAGGGCTTTTACAACCCTTTTTAAAAATAAAATAGGGGTAATATCGTCCATTTATGTCATCGATTTAATGAAACGCAGGATTTCCTTACGTTTCTTTTCATCTTTGATCGTGTAATAAGTTCTGACCAATTCGAGAACTTCTTTGCTTTCAAATAGATTTTCCGGAATAGCTTTTGTGGTTTCAGAAAAACCTTCAAAAGCGTCCTGATCATTTTCGGCCATGCCATAGACTGCTTTTTTCTTCGCATCACCATTAAGACCATCATAAAAATAATCTATAGAAACACCGAGAATTTTGCTAAAGCTGAAAAGACGGCTTGCGCTCACTCTGTTTGTTCCGCGTTCATATTTTTGCACTTGTTGAAAAGTAACGCCAACCGAGTCAGCCAACTTTTCCTGACTTAATCCCATAAGGGTACGTCGATTGCGTATCTGCAGGCCAACATGCTTATCTACGATGTCAGCTATTCCTTTAGTTTTTCTTTTTGCTTCTGACATTAGTTACTCTTCATTCAAAATGTTCTAGTGGGTTAATTAAAATCTTAATTTCTATTTTTTACAGCAGAGCACAATTGTATGCAATAGCACCTTAAGGATAAGGCATGCGGACTTCCGACACAACCCTAGGTTTATCAGAATTGCTTATGCAAAATCAGTCGCTTATCATTTATGGCAAAATGGTGTGTAGAAATCTTTTTATCTAAAAAAGATCAATCAGAACGATCCAGTGTTTGAATTACACCGTGCTTGTTCAGTGGCATACGTGAGGAAATCACACCTTGCGGCGTTATTATAGCACTAACTCCCGTATTAGCAGCACGTATAACAGGCAGACCGGATTCAATAGCGCGGAATTGTGTTTGAACAAGATGTTGATATGGGCCCGCACTAACACCGTACCAAGCATCATTCGTCACATTAATTAAAATGTCAGGCTTGTTGTTGGCACTGAATTGCGTGAATTTAGGAAAAATAATTTCATAACATATCAATGCACCAATATTTATACCATTAGGGATATCAATGATATTGGGGCGCATACCTATTTCAAATCCGCTGAAGCCAACAATGGGTGCAATATCAATTATGTTAGACAGCGGCATATACTCCCCAAAAGGCACAAGATGCGACTTGTCGTAAGTCCCAATGATTTCTGCATCACTATTCAAGACGAGTAAGCTGTTATAAAATGATTTACTTTCAGGCACATAGCGCAACGCACCAGTCACTAAAAAAGCCGGAGCAGGATAGCTTTGCAGCATGCGCTTTATCTCACCCATCGTCCATTTTGTATTTAAGACGTCCTGACTGATCGTTGTTTCAGGCCAAATGACAATATATGACTTTTTATCGCTGGCTTTGAGGGATTCAATGTACATTGATTGCTCGACGATATGCACAAAATTATCAGAGCGCTTTTCCGGTTTCCATTTTTCGCTTTGTTTTATATTAGGCTGAATGACGACAAATTCTGTCTGGTTTAGCGCGGCGCTATCATTGTTACTACTATTCAAGCGGTTCAGGCCAAACATATAAGACGATACAAAACCAATAAGAATGAATGCACTCAGAAGCGCTTTAATCGGCTTTTTATCGTGAGTACTTATAATATATGCAGGGAAAGCCGCCCAAATAACGGTGATCACCGTTAACAAGTAAATATTCCAAAGAGAAGCCGTTTGCGCGATTGGCAATACAGAAATCCACGTATAGCCATATAAATTCCAAGGAAATCCGGTGAATAAATGACCGCGTGCATATTCAGCCGCCATTATGCAGACGCAAAAACAAAGATAAGTCGCCCAATTATTGTGTTGTTTGCATACACGCTTGTAAATATAGCAAAAAGCCGCGGTAAAGCATGACAGAACAAAGGGCAGACCGCTGATTGCAATCGGCCAAACCCACCAATAGGGGTTATCCTCGACAAGCAATGCATTACTGACCCATGACAGGCTAAATCCAAAATACCCTAATGAAAAGGCAAAGCCAAGCCATGCCGCTTTAAAATTTGAGGGGCAACGCGCGACACATATATACAGGCCGCTTAAACCAACAAAAATGGCAGGCCAAAAGCTGTACGGCGCCATTGATAATGACGCGAAACCACCTAATAAGAAAAGACAGAGAAACTTTTTCATTATGAAGTTTTAAAGGGGGCGTTCAGGCAATGCAACGAGTGTTTATTCTTATTCGCTTTCTTGCATAACGGGAATATTACGAATGCGCAAACGGCTGACGCGTCGGGGGTCGGCTTCTAATACTTCAAACATCATACCGGTATCATGTTTCAGCACTTCGCCGCGAACGGGAACGCGCCCCGCCATATAAAAGACTAAGCCGCCGAGTGTTTCATTTTCCTGACGTTCTTCTTCGTTTAGGATATCGCCAAACTCTTCTTCGAATTCCTGTAGATTAACGCGCGCATCGGCAAGCACTGTGCCATCTGTTTCTTGCACGATTTCCGGTTGATCTTCGGGGTTATGTTCGTCGTCGATATCCCCAACAATGGATTCAATCAAATCACCCAATGTGATCAGGCCGTCAATACCGCCAAATTCATCCACGACCAAAACCAAATGTTTGCGCGTTATCCGCATTTGCAGCAGCAAATCAAGAATATGCATGGACGGTGAGATGACAGGAATGTCACGTATTAGTGTACCAATATCAACGGGCTCATTACGGGCAATACAGGCCAATATATCCTTGATATGGAGCGCACCGACAACATTATCGAGCGTGTCTTTATAAACAGGAAAGCGGCTATATTGTTTTTCGGCCAAAAGCTCCAATAATTCCTTTTGTGTTGTGTCCACGCTCACCCCGATAATATCGGCGCGCGGTATCATGACGTCTGCCGCGGCGGTGTCATGTAATTCCAACACATTGGAAAGCAGCTTTTTTTCATGGTCAGAAAAAGGGGAGTGTTCAGATTCGTCGTTTTCACCATCAATATATTCCTCAATGGTTTCACGGAGCGTCGGATCGCTTTTGGGCTTAAAAAAGGAAGTGACCTTACTGAAAAGACCCGTATTGTTTGATTGCGAATTGGCTTGAGCAGGCACATCACCGGATTGTTCGGGTGATGTGTTTATACTTGGTGGTTCTTCGTTTTCGTCAATCATTTTCAACATAGCTTATCTTTCTAGTGTGCCATAAAGTTATTATATTTGATACGGATTTTTAATGTTCAGGGTCTTTAAAATGTCAATTTCCCGCGCTTCCATAATTTCTGCCTCTTGATCATCTTCGTGATCAAAGTGCAAAAGATGCAAACAGCCATGCACAAGCATGTGCGCGTAGTGATCTGTCATCGTTTTATTCTGCTCTTCAGATTCGCGTTGAATGGTTTCAAATGCGATAATAATATCCCCTAATGAACACAAGGGCGTAGGGTTTTCAAGCGTATTCGGTTCGGTTTGCGGAAATGATAAAACATTCGTGGCTTTATCTTTGCCCCGATAATTTTTATTCAAATCACGAATGAAGGTGTCATCGACCAAAACGATACTGATATCAGCATGGTCTATTGCAGTCAGAAGGCCTGACAGTGCCTTTGATACGACGATATTCGTAAAGCTCTCAATATTGGGGACAATATCAGTCCAGCGCTCGTCTTGTACGGCTATGTCAATTTCAAGATGTGGCATGGGGCGTGATCAGTTTTTCTTTGCCGTAAAATCATCATAAGCGCGAATAATCTTACGCACCAACGAGTGACGAATAACATCTTCTGCCTCAAAGGTAATGAAGCCGATATCTTCGACGCCATCCAAAATGGCAACGGCTTCGTTCAGACCGGAATTCATATGTGCCGGCAAATCGCTTTGCGTGGCATCCCCTGTGATAACCATATGAGAGGATTCCCCCATACGCGTTAAAAACATTTTCATCTGCGAAGGCGTCGCGTTTTGTGCTTCGTCGAGAATAACGTAGGAATGCGCCAAAGTACGCCCACGCATAAAGGCGAGGGGGGCGATTTCAATCTCACCAGCTTCCATTTTCTTCAACAAAAATTCCCATGGCAGCATGTCATGAAGGGCATCGTAAATCGGGCGGAGATAGGGGTCGATCTTCTCTTTCATATCACCGGGCAGGAATCCCAAATGCTCACCCGCTTCTACAGCGGGGCGACAAAAGATCAAGCGTTCTACTTCACCCCTTAAATACATATCAACACCTGCCGCAACAGCAAGATAGGTTTTCCCCGTACCCGCAGGGCCAAGACCAAAAACCAAATCATGCTTACACATCAATTCCAGATATTTTTGCTGATTGGGAGAGCGCGGGACAATCGTTTTGTTCTTGGTTTTAATAACCATATTGCCGTTGGGTTGCGGCTCATTTTTCTGCTTATCCTTTTTGCCTGACTTTTTATCCGAAGAGGTTTGCCCATTGGTTAAAAAGCGTAGCTCCGCGTCAATATCCGCATGGGTGATGTTTTGCAACTCCCCCGATCTAAGGCGTGTATGTAACGACTGAAGCGTGATTTGCGCTTTTGTGATTGAATCAATATTACCGCTGATGCGTAATAAATTACCGCGATCAGATATATTGATTTCCAGTTTTTTTTCGAGATAAGCCAGATGATCGTTATATTCGCCAAACAATACCGGAACGACATCGTTATCAGAAAATTCAAGGATAAGTTCTTTGCTCACATAAATTCTTTCAAATTGTATATACGAACATTCATTTTACATGAAAAATTGGAAAAAAGATAAAGATTTAGCCAACGTCATGCGAATTCATAGAAAGGTGGCTCGTTGCTTCCTCGATTTCTTCATAATCTGAAAGATCTTCTTCAATCATCGCTTTTGTATGCTTGTCTTCGCTTTTACGATCATAGCCTGCGTCATTAAACTTTAAATTGGCACCAATCTGGGCATTTTGATGGGCTTTAAGCATATTCGGATGCTGATTTTCTTTTGTGAAGGCCGCAAAAACTTCTTTATGGCGATCAACCGCACGCTCCAAAGCGCCCCATGCCTTATTCAACGGTTTATTTTTGGTTGAACGGCGAATTTTATCGTAAAAAGAATTCGTGGCAATCGCGTCACAAACCGCGGCGCAGTCGCTATGAACAACAACATTTGAATTTTGCCTGATATGATCCAATGCGTCTTGCGCAGCGTAGACTTCAGCCGCAGTAGAGCATGCTCTGGGAACAGATATTCTTTTGCTTTTTTCTGATTGTATTCTGTCTTTATGATCTGTCCGAACCCAACCAAGGCCGTAGCGGTTCGTGTCGTTCATGGCACTACCATCGACGTAAACATGAACGTCTTTATTCTTCCCCATAATGCTACCCCTCTTAGTGTTTTTTATCATTACGCTGCGAGTGATATATTAGATTAGTTAGATATCACGCCGCTTCATCATCATAAATTTCAAGCGCGCCTGTCAAGGAATTATCGAAAGCACTTGTGATTTTGACATTCAAAATATTGCCGATAAGCCTTTCATTTCCTTGAACATAGACAGATTGAAAGTAGGGGCTACGGCCACTAAGCTGGCCTTCTTTTTTGCCTTTGCGATCAAACAGAATAGGCAAAGTTTTGCCTTCGCAAGTTTTATTAAAGGCGGCCTGTTGCTCGTTAATCAAAGCCTGAAAACGGCTTAAACGCTCGGTTGCAACATGATCAGGAACAAGGGCGGCCTGAATATTGGCTGCTGGTGTGCCCGGACGCGCGCTGTATTTGAATGAATAACAAGACGCATAACCAACATCACGTGCCAGTTGCATTGTGTCTTCGAAATCTTGTTCCGTTTCACCGGGAAAACCAATAATAAAATCAGATGAAAATGCAATATCAGGGCGTAATTTTCTCAAACGAGCAATAATATCGCGATAAAGATCGGCTTTATGCTTACGGTTCATGGCCTCAAGAATACGGTCTGATCCGCTTTGAACTGGCAAATGAAGGAACGGCATTAATTTTTGTATTTCGCCATGCGCGTTAATCAAATCATCATCCATATCGCGTGGATGTGACGTGGAATAGCGGATACGCTCCACACCGTCGATCTCTGCGACTTTACGGATAAGGTCAGCAAGGCTCCATGTCGTGCCGTCAGGCCCTGTGCCGTGATAGGCATTAACATTCTGCCCCAATAGGATAATTTCCAGCGCACCTTGTTCTACCAGTCTGTGCGCCTCATCTATAACGTCTTGCGCTTTGCGTGAGTATTCTCCGCCGCGTGTATAGGGAACAACGCAGAATGTGCAAAACTTATCGCAGCCTTCCTGAATGGAAAGATACGCCGAAGCACCCTCTATTGTGTGTTGATCGGGAAGATGGTCAAATTTTGAGATGGTTGGAAATTCGGTATTCACCACGCGGTTATCGCCGCTGGCCTTCAAAACCATTTCCGGTAATTCATGGTATGTTTGCGGGCCGAACACCATATCAACATAAGGAGCACGCTCTAAAATAAAATCGCCTTCGGCTTGTGCAACACAGCCGGCAACAGCGATAAGCATTTTTTCGCCTTTGGCTTCTTTTTCCTCTTTGTGCGTGCGCAAACGTCCCAGTTCAGAAAAAACCTTATCAGTGGCCTTTTCACGGATATGACAGGTGTTCAAAATCATCATATCGACATCTTCGGGCGTATCCACAGCTTTATACCCCAGTAAGGAGAGGATATCCGCCATACGGTTGCTGTCATAGACATTCATCTGACAGCCCCATGTTTTGATAAAGAGTTTCTTGTGTGTTTGTGTCATATTAGATTACACTTCTATCGGTTTGTATTATTGGTGTCATAAACCACAAAACAGACGAAAAAATCAAGCCTTTTGCTCGTTTGCAACTTTGAAAATAACAATAGTAGAAAATAAATGAAAAGAACAGTTTTGGCACTGCAACCACTTCTCGATAACGAAATGCAGCAACTTAGCGACGATTATAACGTCATTCGTTTATGGGAAGCCAATGATCCCGTATCCACGATAAAACAACATGCCCATGATGTTCAGGCGATTCTATCAACCTACAACAGCAGCGGCGTCAGCGATCGCTTGATTAGCGCCTTGCCGAATCTTGAAGTCATCGCACAATTTGGCGTTGGCTACGACAATATTGATCTGGTTGCCGCGCACAAACATGGTATTGCCGTAACCAATACGCCTGATGTACTAACCGATGACACTGCCGATGTTGCGCTTTATCTGATGCTGAACGTTGCGCGCCGCGCGGTTGAGGCTGACATGTTTGTGCGTGTAGGGCGCTGGCAATCTGGCGCTATGCCTTTATCAACATCCTTATCAGGTAAAACAGTCGGTATCGTCGGGCTGGGGCAAATTGGCCAAGCCATTGCACAGCGCGCTGCGGCGTTTAATACCACCATCGTTTATCACAGCCGCAGCCAAAAAGATGTGGCTTATAAATATTATGATGATCTTGAAAATATGGCGCGTGATTGCGACTTTCTTGTACTGGCCTGCGCCGGCGGTGAGCAAACACAAGATCTTATCACCTATAAAATATTAGAAGCACTGGGCTCTAAAGGATTTCTGATCAATATTGCCCGCGGGAGTGTTGTGAATGAGGAAGACCTTCTGATTGCTCTGCGTAACCAAACCATTGCAGGTGCAGGGCTAGACGTTTTTGCGAACGAGCCTGATGTCCCTGCGGAAATGATTAAAATGGATAATGTTGTACTTTCTCCACATGTCGGTTCGGCGACTATTGAAACGCGTTCTAAAATGGGGCAACTTGTGCTCGATAATCTTAGCGCGCATTTTGAGGGCGAGCCACTTCTATCACCTGTAAAGTTAGCGGGTTAATGCCGCACATTATTTTTCTGTCGTTTGTAAATAAAGGTACACTATAATATGAAACTATTCTCACTGGTTGTTCTGGCGATGTTCTCTTTCGCAAATATTTCCTGGGCCGCAGCAGGGTGTTATAGCCCACAAGAAGCCGAAGCAGAGCAGGGTATCCGCATTCATAGTGAGCTTATGGTGATTGGCTTAAATTGCGCGCACATGGCCGATGCCAACGGCAATAATTTGTTTAAGGAACATCAGGGTTTCACTAAAAAACATAAAGAGCTGTTCGCAACATATGAGCGCATTATTATGAACTATATGCGCAGAAACGGCGTATCAAATACAGATAAAGCGATGAAGAGTTTGCGCACGAAGTTTGCGAATAAAATCTCAACCGACGCCGCGCAAATGCGCCCTGATATTTTCTGCCGCAAATTCGCAGGCCGCATTGAAAAGGCCAGTAAAATGGATGAGCGCTCAATCAGAAAATGGGCAGCAACACCGTTTCCAAGCTACCCCGTATCAAAGCCTTTATGTGCCGCGAAATAGCTGAAACAGATTTTCCAGATTGTAAAACTATCTGTTTTATAAGGATGTGCCTTTCCAAAAAAGCCGTAACGTATTATTCTGTCTTGTAAAATTATTGGACAGGCAGATTTATTATGAGCGCGAAAAGTCAAAGCATTGATACCCACATTGATAATCTCTTTAAGCCGATCTCCGAAAGTTTTTTCAATGTCGTTTTTTATAAAGTTCCAATTCCAGGCTTTGAGAGCTTAGAAATTCAACTCATTCTCATCTGGCTCTCTTTCGCCGCTATTTTCTTTTCAGTTTATCTCGGCTTCATAAATATTCGTTATTTCCGCCATGCGCTCAGGCTCTTATTCGGTGAGGGCATGAAAAAAGGCGATGACGGGGAAATCAGTCAGTTTAAGGCCTTGATGGCGTCTTTATCCGGCACAGTCGGACTGGGGAATATCGGCGGCGTGGCCGTGGCTATATCTTTAGGCGGGCCGGGGGCAGTGTTTTGGATGACGGTTATGGGCTTCTTAGGAATGTCTTCAAAATTTGCCGAAGTTATGCTTGGCGTAAAATACCGCGTACACCCCGATCCCGATATGCCCAATAAGGTATCCGGTGGTCCGATGTATTTTCTAAAAGAAGGTTTTGCACGTCATAATTTACCCGCCGTAGGCCGCTTTTTTGCCGGATTATTTGCGGCATTATGCATTATCGGCGCGATTGGTGGCGGTAACATGTACCAAGCAAACCAATCATTTGAGCAGCTTTTGCTTGTCACAGGCGGTGATGTGAGCCCGCTTAAGGGCGCCGGCTGGATGTTTGGCGTTGTGCTGGCGATCTTGGTTGCATCTGTGATTATGGGCGGATTACAATCTATCGCGAATGTGGCATCGAAACTTGTCCCTGCCATGGCGGGTTTGTATTTATTGGCTGGTGTGTGTGTATTAGTCATATATTTTAATCGTATCCCCGCAGCTTTTGTAACAATTTTTCAAGATGCCTTTTCTATGAAGGCTGGTTTTGGTGCGTTATTGGGCGGTTTGCTCATCGGCGTACAGCGCGCGGCCTTCTCTAACGAAGCGGGATTAGGCTCGGCCTCTATCGTGCAATCGACAACCAATACAGACGGGCCTGTCGGGACGGGTATGGTTGCTATGTTAGGGCCGTTTATTGATACCGTGCTGATTTGTAATATCACCGCATTGGTTATTGTTATAACAGGCGCATACACCGCAACGGACGGGATCGTCGGTGTGCAGCTCACCTCTATGGCGTTTGAGCGCGCCTTGCCGAATTTCAGTTATGCCTTAACGGTCATCGTTCTTCTGTTCGCATACTCGACCATGATCAGTTGGTATTATTGCGGCGCGGTTTGTTTCCGCTATCTGTTTGGTGAAAAAGAGTCGATTGAAGGGCTTTTTAAAATCTTTTTCTGTCTCTGTATTGTTGTCGGCGCGGCGATGAAACTTAATAATCTTATTAACTTTGCCGACGCGGCGATGATGTCCATGGCGATCCCCAATATCATCGGGCTTTATCTTTTTGCTCCGGAAATAAGAAGAGATGTGAAGGCGTACATCAAAGAAGTCAAAAAACCAAAATAATTTACCTTTTGTAAAACTCTATTGATTACACTGCTAGTTGATATCATAATGCGCAGTGCTGAAAGAGTACTGAGTTTATTATTAAAAAAATAAGGGGCGTACACAGTGCAGGGTTCAAGTAGCATCATCAACACGAAATTCTGTGAAGGAATTTCGGATATCTCAGACAGCTATTCCGGTTTCATTATTGATCAGTGGGGCGTACTACACGATGGCGTACATTCGTTCGATGGCGTTATCGATTGCTTAAGAGAGCTTAAAGAGCGCAAAAAATACGTTATCATTCTGTCTAACTCCGGAAAGCGCGCTGAAAACAATGCAACGCGCATGGCCGATCTTGGCATTACACCTGATATGTATGACGAAATTATTACATCAGGTGAAGTCACGTGGCAGGGGCTGGATAGCCAGTCTGACGGCTATTTCCGTGACATTGGAAAAAAATGCATTTTAATTAGCCGCGGCGGAGATCGCTCGGTTGTTGAAGACCTTGATATTGAAATTGTTGAAAATCCGCAAGATGCAACGTTTCTACTGATTAGTGGGACAGACGCGCCGGAAAAAACATTAGAAGATTATGAGCCATTGTTAAAACAATGCGCACGCTACAAACTCAAAGCCATTTGCGCCAACCCTGACAGTCTGGGCGTTATGGCCGGTAAAAATATCATGGGGCCGGGCACATTGGCCGCGCGTTATAAGGATTTTGGCGGTATTGTTGAATATATCGGCAAACCTCACAGCTTGATTTTCCAACACTGCATCCGTCTTTTGCAGAAGCAAGATATTTATCCCGGACAAACGGTGATGATTGGCGACACTATGGCGCATGACATTCTTGGTGGATCACTGGTCAATATTGATACCTGTCTCGTGAAACGCGGACTGCATGCTTCTGTGTTTAAAAATTGTGCTTCGCCCGCAGAGGTCGATAAAGCGCTTGATATTCTAGTGCGTCAATATAACAACGTACGCCCTAAATATTTGGTTGATAATTTTGATTGGGGTAAGGCTTTGCCTGATCGCAAACATAAAAAGCGCAAGCGTACAGCCTAGGCATACCAATTCATTCCTGCAGCACTAATCCGCAGTCACACTGCCTTCACCGACGGCAACTTCTGAATCAGGATCGTTGCGTTCTAAATCCATTTGTAAAAATGCATCGCTTACCTCGGCCTTGAGCAAAACAAGCATAGCGGCTTTAATTTCAGGAATAAGGCGCTCGGTTGCAAGCTCCCCAAGTCTGATAAGTTCTTCGGCTTTTTCAAATTCCAATAAGCCCAAATGTCCGATCGGCGGCCTGATATGAACATCGGGTGGCTCGCCAGCCAAACGAGAGCGCGTTAAGCGATCTTGCAAAATACCAAGCCCTGAAACCATAACCCCAAACAAACTTGGGTTATTTTCTTCTCTACGGAACAATCGTCTTGTGATCGAGGAACTGTTGAATTTTTTCTGCTCTTCAGGGGGGACGTCTTCATTATTGAAAATATCGAACCCTGTTATTGTTTGATAGCTCTGCCCCGGTTTTGAGGCCTTGCCAATTAAATCTGTATTCAGATCAACTGCGATTGTCATACGCGCGCCCAATGCCTGACAAGGTGATATCGGGCATGGATTAACCAGCGCACCATCAACCAAATGCCGCTCATCCAGATACACCGGCGGGAAAACCCCCGGCAAAGCGAAGGAGGCGGTCATGGCGTCTGTTAAATTCCCCCGCCTTAACCAAACTTCGTGACCGGTGGCAAGGTCTGTTGCAATACAAATAATCGGGTGAGGTAAATCTTCGATCTGCATATCACCAAAGTGACCAATCAAAACATCCTTGAGCTTTTGCCCACCAACAAGCCCCGCGCTACGAACACGAAAATCAAGATATGAAAATATTTTAAAACGATTGAGCGAGAGCGCCCATTCTTCGAGAACATCAAGCTTACCTGCCAGATAACACGCCCCAACCACAGAGCCAATCGAGGTTCCCGCAATTAAACTTGGATAAATATTGTGACGATTTAAGGCCTTTAGAACGCCTATATGGGAAAAACCCCGCGCTAAACCACCACCAAGTGCCAAGCCTAAACCAGGCTGTCCATTTTGGGGATTAAAAACCACGTATACCCCTCTGTTATAGTTTCAACTTTAATCTTTACGCCTTTTCCATTATAACACATAGAAACAGGAATTTGATATAGTGAAGCATACTGCACCGCCGAAAAACATGAATGAGCCTAAAGCGCTTAAATTACAAACCTTTGATTTGGTCAAGCGTTTGGTTGGGACGTATTTGCGCCCCTATAATAAATCATTGTTTATCGCGATTATTTTTATGGCCTTAGCGGCGGCAATGACCGCAGCAATCGCAGGGCTCATGCAGCCCGTATTAGACAATGTTTTATATGGCGGGGAAGAATCGCTTATCATTCCCGTTTCCCTTGGGATTGCTGCGGCCTTTGCTGTGCGCGGTATTTCGACTTATGTGCACACCGTGATGATGAGCAAGATCGGTCATAGCATTGTCGCTGATATCCAAAACCATCTCTTTGCACATTTTATGCGTCTTGATATGGCGTTTTTTCACACGCATGAAAGCGGTACGTTGTTATCACATGTTGTGAATGATGTTGGCGTTATGCGCTCATCGGTGACCAACACACTCACAGGTCTGGGGAAGAGCCTCTTCACCTTGATCTTTTTGATTGGCTTGATGTTTTACAGAGACTGGAAATTAACACTCGCCGCTTTTATCGTGTTTCCCTTATTATCAGTATTCGTCATTTATTTGGGTAAGAAACTCAGAAATATTTCGAAAAACATTCAGTTAGAGTTGGGAGGCTTATCCAGCATTCTCTCGCAAACATTTCGCGGTATTCGCCTTGTTAAAGCGTACCGTATGGAAGCGCATGAAATCGAAAAAACCAGCCACCTTGTTAACAAGGTGCGCGATTTAAATGTGAAATCAGCGCAGATTTCATCTTTATCAACACCGGTAAACGAAGTCATCGTCGGCCTTATATTCGCCGCTATCATTATCTATGGTGGGTATGAGGTTATTGCGGGGCGCACATCGCCCGGTCAATTGGCCTCTTTTATCGCGGCCTTTACTTTGGCTTATGAGCCAATGAAAAAGCTCGCCAAGCTGAATAACACATTGCAAATGGGGTTGGGCGCAACCGAGCGCGTCTTTGATATGATCGACCAAATCGGGACAATCAATGATAAAGACGATGCAAAACCTTTAAGCACAAGCAGACCGGAAATTACGTTCAAAGACGTGGGCTTTTCCTATGAAAGTGCCGAGCTCAGAGCGTTGTCAGGCGTGTCTTTCACCGCACAGTCAGGGCAAGTCACCGCACTTGTAGGGCCATCGGGCGGCGGGAAAAGCACGATTATGAATTTGATTCCGCGTTTTTATGATGTGGTCGAAGGCGGTATTCACATTGATGGACAGGATCTGCGTGATCTGACGTTGAAATCTTTGCGTGATAATATTGCCTTGGTGTCACAGGATATCACGATCTTTAATGATAGCGTTTATAACAATATCCTTTACGGCAACCCGGAAGCCTCCAAAGAATCTGTTATTGAGGCTGCCAAAGCTGCCGCCGCTCATACATTTATAGAAGCGTTGGATCAGGGCTATGATACGGTTGTGGGGGAGAGCGGCATTAAACTCTCTGGTGGGCAAAAACAACGTATCTCTATTGCGCGCGCCATATTGCGCGATGCACCGATTTTGCTTCTGGATGAGGCGACCTCTGCACTGGATAATGAATCAGAAAAGCTTGTGCAAGATGCGTTAAAACGCCTGCAACAGGGACGCACAACGTTGGTAATCGCACACAGGCTCACAACGGTTCAAGAGGCGGATCAGATCATCGTTCTGGATCGTGGCTGCATCGCAGAGCAGGGGACGCACGATGCCCTTTTGGCGCAAAGTGGCCTTTATGCGCAAATGTATCGCGCAGGGATGAAAGATTAACCGGATTGAATTAGTAATGAGCAAGAAAAAGATCATGGATATTTTCATCGGCGCGGTCTTATTTTACCTTTTACTCTGCGGCGTTCTTTATTTTGCGCAACGTAGCATGATTTATTTCCCCGATAAAACCAAGCCCACCCTTATTGACGGAGCGGAGGGCGTACACGTCACCACAGATGATGGTCAAACCATAGAAAGCTGGTTTTTCAAAGCAACTGATAACGACAAACCTGTCTTGATTTACTTTCATGGGAATGCGGGAAATTACGGTGATCGTTATTACAAAGCTGCTCCCTATATTCAGGCCGGTTATGGCGTGTTACTCGCTGAATATCGCGGCTATGGCGGCAATAAAGGCGACATAAGCGAGCAAGGCATTTACAATGATGCCCGCGCACAAATGACATGGCTCATTCAAGAAAAGAATATTCCGCTTGATCGTATTGTGATTTATGGGGAATCAATTGGCACGGGGGCTGCTGTGCAAATGGCCAATGAGTTTCGTGCAAAGGCTCTTATTCTCGAAGCGCCATTCTCGAGCTTGTACGAAATGGCGGGGCGACTCTATCCAATGATTCCGATTCAATATTTGTTAAAAGATAAATATATGAACATTGATAAAATCGCATCGATCCATATGCCTGTACTTATTATACATGGTCAAAAGGATGCAACGATTCCTATTGTTTTGGCTGAAAAGCTCTTTGATTCTGCTGTTGAACCAAAAGAATTTATAGCTTTCCCACAGGCGGGGCACAACAATCTGTATAATTTTGGTGCATATAGCCGCGTGATCAGTTTTTTAACTGGAATAGGGCGAGATAATGACGATAATGAGTAGGTGGGAGTCTTCACCTAACCAGTATTCAAAGGATTTATTATGCCTTGCCATTCCGCCATTGTCGGCAAAAATGTAACTGCGTCCCCTAATGATTCTGTCGAGAATGTTCTCAAGGCAATCAAAAAGGGGAACGTTAAAGCGGCCTCTATCATGAACGATGATGGCGAGTTTGTTGGAATTTTTTCCTTAAAAGTGCTATTAAAGAATCTCATTCCTGTTTCGGTGGCTATGGCTGATGGTATTCAAATTGATATCAAGGTCCAAGCCGCGCCGGGAATTGCAAAACGTTTGGGTAAGGTTATGCCATTACCTGTTTCTGAACTGATGGACAGAAAACCCAAAACCGTTTTAAGTGATGACCCCATATGGGAAGGGGTTGGTCAATTAACCAAAAATGGTGAACCTCTCTGTGTGATTGACGATAAAGGGAAATACCTTGGTATGATTACCTATGAATCGCTGGTTGAGGATCTGCAAAATATGGAAACAACAGATAGCTGAGGATGCAACAATGAGCACACTGAAAAAAAACGGATTTTTCTATAGTGTGTGTTTTTTGGTTGCGCTGATTGGCTTGTTTGTATTTTCAAGCCTTACGATTGCCGATGATGCGGCTGTACCGGAAATACGAACCGAACAAAACATCATAAAAATCCCACCACCGATAGAAGGTCTTAAACTACCAGACCCGGAGCAGGCTCAAGAACTCGAAACTGCAAATATAAAGATTTTTACATCAAATAAACAACGCTATGTTTTTCATGTTCAATTGGCAAAAACCAAAGAACAACAGCATAAAGGATTGATGTATAAAAAAACCGTTGATCCTATGACGGGCATGCTTTTCCTTTTTGATGAAAGTCGGGAAAGAACCTTTTGGATGAAAAATACGTGGGCGGCTCTGGACATCATTTTTATACGCAATGATGGCGTCATTCATAGTATTCACCCCAATGCCCAGCCCAAGAGCCTCGAAAGAATAAAATCAAATGGCAGCGTCAACACGGTTCTGGAAATTGCAGGCGGTGAAGCAAAGCGTCTGGGAATTGCCGTGGGTGATTTAGTCGTACAAAACCCTTCATTAGATTAAAAAACACCATAAATATTATATGCATGTAAAAAGGCATAATATTTTATGATATTCGCTTGCTGTTTTGGTAAGCATCGTGTAAAAACCGATATTCTATGGTTACGGAGCGTGGCGCAGCCTGGTAGCGCACCTGTTTTGGGAACAGGGGGTCGGAGGTTCGAATCCTCTCGCTCCGACCATTAAACCGGATTTTAATCACCGGTAATGCTTGATAGTAGAGGGTCTATGAGCATAGCAAATGATGACATGGAATTGTCACAAGATGAAATATGGATTGGCTTAGCAAAAAAGTCACAATCTGGCGATAAACGCGCCTATAACCGTTTACTTACCGAACTCGTTCCATATATAAAAATGCGCATTTCAGGCAGTCTGGCGAACCCCGACTGGGTCGAAGAAATTGCACAGGAAGTTCTGATTTCTGTTCATAAATCATTGAACTCCTATAGCGCCGATCGCCCACTTAAACCTTGGCTGAACGCTATTATACAATTTCGACGCACAGATTTTCTGCGAAAACATTATAAACATAGAAATGTTAAAGAGAAATCACAGGAAAATGCTGCCATTTATAATGAAAATGTAACCAGTAACGCGCACATAGGCGAATTGAAAGATATAGAGAGCGCTATGGCGTCTCTGCCGGAAAAACAGCAAACGATTTTCAGGCTCATGAAAATTGAAGGTTACAGCGCAATTGAAGTTGCAAAGAAAATGGATATGAGCGTCTCCGCTGTAAAGGTATCAGCACACAGAACGGCTGGAAAATTAAAAGATATGTTGGGTTAATGTAATGGGGAATATGACAGATAAAACAGATAAACTTATCGCATCACTTTCGGAAGAGCTTGTTGAAGTTAAGCCGATGCCTCATCCGTTGAAGCGGATTTTGCCTTGGTTGGTGTTTGCTACGGCCTATATTTCTATTGCGGTTGCTTTAATCGGCTTGCGCCATGATATTATCGACAGGTTCGCTGACTCCACCTATGTGTTTGAAGTTCTTCTTGTGATTGGGATGTCAATGAGTGCAGCATTCTGCTCCTCTTGGCTCTGTACACCCGACATACGCGGTCAAAATTGGATTGTGGCAATCCCTTTATCTCTTGTAGCTGTTTTTGCGACCTTGTTATTGACCCGTGCATCACTGGAACATTATGACTTTCCTATCACACATTGGCATTTATGCTATATCGGTACAGCTGTGTTTGGGTTTATTCCTGCCGTGACTATTGGCTACCTGTCCAAAAAGGGAAAAACGACACACCCTTGCTTGATGGCGATGATGAATATCATCTCTATCGGCGGCTTGGGCTATCTCGCTTTGCGTATTAGCTGCGCCTCAGAAGATTTTGGGCATATCTTTGTCTACCATGTTATGCCATACGCACTGGTTGGTGTTCTGATCACACTGGTTGCATCACGCATTTATCGCTGGTAAAACCTCTTTTCCATTGATTAACTTATGGATCGTGATTTATCATCACGACAACGAATAATATGACACAAAGTTTCAGGATTAAATTCAATGAATGTCAAAATATACAAGCCTAGCAAAAGTGCGATGCAATCAGGGCGTAGCAGCGATAAAGCGTGGGTATTGGAATATGAAACACAAAGTCCGCGTCAGGCCGAGCCGCTTATGGGCTGGACGCAATCCGGTGATACACTTAATCAGGTGCGCCTGAGTTTCAGCAATTCTGAAGACGCCGTGACCTTCGCAAAAGAAAAGGGCTGGGACTACGATGTTCTGCCCGAACACAATAGACGCGTAAAGCCGCGCAACTATGGTGATAATTTTAAATACGTCCCACCGCAAGAACAGTCATAAAAAGCTTGATTTTATTGTGTTTTTTTTGCACTTTGATTCAGATTTCTTAAATGCGGTCCCGTAGCTCAATTGGATAGAGCACCTGCCTTCTAAGCAGGGGGTTACAGGTTCGAGCCCTGTCGGGATCGCCATTTTCTTTAAATGAAATTTTTATAGCTATAAATTCTCAGTATTTTATTTAACCTCATTATGTCGATAGTTATTGACACGTTTTAATGTGTCGACTAGTCTGGACATATGGATATACAAAACGCTCTCATTATGTTCGACGCACTTTCACAGGAAACCCGCCTGAGGGCTTTTCGTTTATTGGTGCAAGCGGGCAGCGATGGTTTGGCCGCGGGTATCCTCAGTGAAAAGCTTGGCACGCCGCACAACACGCTGTCTTTTCATCTCAGCCATTTATCAAATGCAGGCATTATTTCCTCACGCAAGGAGGGGCGCTCCGTCATCTACTACGCTAACTTTGATGCGACGTGCGACTTGATCCGTTTTATGGTCAAGGATTGCTGCTGTGTTGAGTTTGCGAGCATTCGAGAGGATAAGAAAGCCGGATTATCAATTATAGAGCTTTCAAATTGTTGTAAGCCCAAAAACAAAACGTAAAAGGAAAAGCCAATGAAACGTCTTCATATTCACGTCGGAGTAGACAACCTTGATAGCAGTATTCAATTTTACAATGCACTGTTTGGCGCAGATCCGGTAAAAACAAAACCTGATTACGCGAAATGGATGTTGGAAGACCCACGTATTAATTTTGCGATTTCTACGCGCTCCGGAAAAACGGGTGTGGATCACCTTGGCATTCAGGTCGATAATTTATCAGAATTAGAGGCGATACGCTCTCAAATGTCTGCGGCGAACATTTCCACGCACAGCGACGGCGAAACGACGTGCTGCTATGCTAAGTCCGAAAAATCATGGATTGAAGACCCTGACGGTATTGCATGGGAAGCGTATCAAACAATGGAAGATGTCCAACTCTTTGCTGGTTCTGATATCGTTGAGGGAAGCGCTTGCTGCGCACCACAGGCGAAGGAAGAGGAAAAATCAACAAGCTGTTGTGGTTGATCTAAAACCGACCGATCACATCAGTGAGTTGCTTACTTACATTTGGGTATAGTGGGGCGCTCATCCAATGTTGCATCGGATATATCAAAGGTAATGGTTTCTTCCTGCGGCAGTTTCATGGCGTTGAGGATTTCACCGTAAGTCGGATTTTGATAATCAGGTGCATGGATATAATCTTCCCAAGTTCTACGTGGCTTGGTAACGGATGTTAACCAAGGTTGGATGCCATATATCGAACGGTATGATGAAAGATCCACCGTCGGGTCTGCCCACAGCTCCGGCTCTCTGTAATTGATGCTCAATACGATATAGGCATGGATATCTACCTGATCGGTTGAATATACTGCGCGGTAATGATCGGCCAGATAATCGGCAAATTGCACCGTTGTATTTGGCCTGCCTGTAACACGGAAACATTCACGTTTACTAAGGAAATCGTCAATCGGTACAAATTCAATGCGCTGCTTATCAGGCATATGCGCGGCAAAGACCACCGTATAGATTGATTTGTTATTCAGCATCATCCGCCATGTGAATAAATCTCCATGACCATGCCATGCCACGGCAAGATTCGATGCCAGCAGCGCAGGGAGCGGGTTTATGATCTGCACCAGCATCCATGCACCCATCAACGTAATAATAACCATACGTGAGAGCCTCAGCCTTGGACGCTGCACATAGAGTGATGAAAGGCGGGTCGTTAGGGGCGGCATTTTTTGAATGACGCGGCGCGGCCAATCAGGGTTGAAAAACAGCAATGTCGTCGCAATCGTCATATAAGGGAAAATACCGATATCAAACATCATGCTGTTCGTCAGGTGAAAACAAACATACAGGCCAAACACCCATATACGTGTACGGCGATATAGCAACAACGGCGCACCAACAATGTGCAAAAGAATAACGCCATAGGCTCCAATCGCAATCGGCGCATCAAAGTAGAAAAACCAACGCATAGGCGTGGGGAAATCATGCGTTGCTGATCTGATCCACGCAGAAAGAGGCTGTAAGTTCAGCCAATCAGCATTGATTTTCACCAATCCCGCATAAATTAGGATAATTTCTGTTTGCCCCTTTAGAAGCCAGTAATTCCAAGCAGGAACACCGCTATCATCATTGTCATCATCTTTGGATTTTATGCGCGCATCCAATGCCCATACCTTGTTCGCGGGCATCACACTCAATAACGCGCAAAAGAGCAGGAGCATGTAATAGTGGTTCAGGTAATATTCTGGTGTGATGATAAATATATACGCCACGATAATAGTCGTTATCGGCATTGCCAGCCTGTAAAAAAGCCCAAGCGTGACGCAAAATGCTGCAAATGGCAGAAGGGCGGCGCAAAGATAAATCAGTGTCTCATCAGGTTGCACCCAGTCAAAGCCGTAATAGCGTGCCCTGAAACCGTCCATGCTTTGTTGTGCACTAAAAATAAGGTAGGGGACATCCCGCATCATCAAAACACCGATGATTATGCGAAAAACGGCAAGGGATGCCCCATCTTGTATGACAAAAAGCCTGTTTTTAATGTCTTCACATTTATGCTTAAGCGATGATTTAGAGTTTTCACACATGTAAAATTCTTAGTCACAATCGCCCTTACAGGCAAGGTGTTTTATTCTGCAGCTTTGGCAATTGTGCTTGATTTAGGCAATGACGCTGCAACAGCCGCGACGCCTTCACCACATGCAGGGTGACCGAAGCCGCCGGCACTTTTACCATTTTCAATGTCGAAAATAATCTGGTCATTTTTATCGGCCGATACGCCGGCAGGAACAAAATCAAGATTAAGCGTGTGGCGTGCGCGCCATGCGATATTATGATCCGCGCAAGAAGTATCACCACTCACACCGACGGCACCAATAACTTTGCCTTCTTTGTTATATAGAGCCAAGCCACCGCCAAACACATTAACGCCGCCAATAAACTCGCCAACCAGCGGGTCTTTAACAGTTCCGAAGTTATCAAGATTGCCCGCTTTGTTATAAGCAACAGGAACATTAATCGGGTTACTGTCTTGCAAACCAAAGAGGCTGCCACCCGGTTGAACAGGTGAAAATAGATTCGCTGTTGATAATGCCAAACCATCAAGACTGAACGCATTGGCTGTGTTTGCCTTCTGCGCTGAAATCAAGCGACTGCCCGGCCATTGTGCGCCTGCATCTGTGCCAGTATAGACAACGGCACAAACACGCCCTGTGCGATCGACAACGCTTCCCCACATATCAAGGTTTAAGCCACCGTTGACTTGTAGCCTTGCTTTTGTCACGGCCTGTTTCAGAGCGGCATGATCGGGAAGTCCGGCACACGCGGTATCTGCCTTAGCTGCTGTAGGAAGGCATAGTAGTGAAATTGTTGCTAATACGGGTAGAATGCGCATGTGGTTCTCCTAGATATATGATGTGTCGTGATTAAAAATTCGGCTTAGTTATAACATTTTCATGACACAAAACCAGTAGGTATGTCATCGATATACGTTTATAAATCATTCTTGCACGTTATAGTAATCCATCATAAAAAGGTTCTACATCTTTCGAAGGGTTTTCCATGAGTGTTATGTCGTCGGGTATTCTTGCATTCAGTATGTCTACCGATGCCTTTGCTGTATCGCTAGGGAAGGGCGCGGTCATACGCTCTCCGCGCATTCGCGATGCCCTTAGGATTGCCACGGTCTTTGGCACAGTCGAAATGGTTGCCCCCATTCTCGGCTGGCTTGCGGGATTATTTGCCAGCAGCATCATTAAAGATGTCGATCATTGGATCGCCTTCGTTATCTTATGCACAATCGGCATAACTTTTATCTATGGCAGTTTTTCTGATGAGACGGAAGACGAAGAAAAAGCCAGAAAACCACACAGTTTAGGCGTTTTGTTTCTGACGGCGATTGCGACCAGCATTGATGCTTTTGCGATCGGCTTGAGCCTGGCTTTCGTTGGGCATAACATCTTAATGGCCGCCGTTTCAATCGGGCTTGCTACATTTTTAATGGTCACAATCGGCATTATGGCAGGGCAATTTATTGGGAAGAAAATAGGGCGCTATGCGGAGCGTTTGGGCGGCTTGGGCTTGATCTTTATTGGCACCAAAATCCTTCTAGAGCATCTATATATTATCTAAACGCAGCTTTTTGAATTGTCCGTTGATTTCTTTTATTCCTAAATACGCATAGAGCGCTTGCTCTGTCGGTTGTTTGTCGCTGTCGAAATACTCAGTAAAGATCGGCAGAGTTTCAATGTCAGAGCGTAGAATTTTATGTGTTCTGAATATTTTACCGAACAACCAGTTCATCAATTTAGTATTGAGTAAAAATGTCAAATTTTGTGCTGATAGTCCTGCGCCTTTATCCAGCACCAAAAAATTCGCACTATTTAATACAAAGCGCTGTTGATCATCATAAGAAAACACAAGATTTGAGCTTATAAAGCGGTAGACGATTTTTTCCGGTGCTTCATATAATGCGATGGGGGCGACTTGCTGGTATTTTGAGAAATCCTTTGGGATAAAATGCGAGGGCGGATTAAACCCGCTTTTGTGTATGTCTGATCCTTTAAACACGGGAATGCAGTCTGATGTTCTGTCTTTGCCGACATATTTTTTATTATTGCCCGTCACAATGCCCAACCCCCATTGTGCTTTATCCTTCAGCGTCGTGTGAGGGTGGCTAAATATATGCTTTATCAACGCGGCATCTTCGCTTGATGTATGAAAATTATAGATACAATTAGGGTTGTTCGAAAATTCACTTTGGCTGCGCTTATATATATTATCATCGAATTTACAGGTTACAGATACTGGCGGCGGCTGCGCGTTATTTAACTTTAAAACAATAGACTGAGCGCGTGTTTGCAGTCCTTTAAATGGTTTTTTATGATCCGCCAGATATAAAATATTATTGTTCAAAAGCTGCGCTCGTACGGATTTATAAGCCGCCACATTAAAAAACGCATCAGGAAGCAAAAGTCCTAAATAGCCATCCGCGTTAAGCACTCTCAAACACGCCATTGAGAAAATGGCCGAGGAATCAATTTTCGTTCCATTGTTGAAAGCATCTGCATATTTTTGCTTTAAGCGCGGCGCGTATTTTTTCCCCCATGGCGGGTTAGTAAAGACCAAATCATATGTCTTGCTTGGTGAGCTTTGGATCATTCTTTCTAAAAAATCATCCACCTTGATATTATTTCCCTTAAAGCTGGTTGCTTTGAAAATTCTGGATTTTGCGATTTCTACGGCTGTTTTATCTGTATCAAACCCGTAAATATTTTCAGGCTTAATGCCTTTTTCTAACGCCGCCATAAGGAAACTGCCTGCGCCGCAGCACGGGTCACAAAATGTTGTATCCTCTGTGATAGGATCGACACACGATAGCAATTCAGATGCGATGGAAGAGGGGGTATAAAAAATACCCTCCGCATTTTTATGAGCATCGCCTAATTGACCTTCATAATCTGATGAGAGGTCGCCACCATTTATGCGCGCCGCCCCTTGATAAACATCGTTAATCCGCCTTTGAATCTCAGCGTAAATTTTTTGATGATTTGTTGCATCAAGCTGTAGCTTATTGGCGCGTTTATTAAGCTTCTCTTTGCCAACCACGGTATCTTTAAAAACCTTATAACTCCGCGCGCAAATGTCATTAGCATTTATTTGTTTTAGCGCGCCTGTCTTTACCCAGTTTTTAATCGTGGCCTCGCTTACTTTTAAGTCCTCAGCAATGTCCTGAAAGCTAAGCGTGAGTTGATTATTCAAGGATGGCAATGGTTGTTGCATGGTTGCAAACCCTTTCAGATCAATAACACCATAAAGCCACGTTTAAGCAAAGCCAAACCTACGCAAAACATGCGAAAAAATTAAAATTGAATATCACTTCCCCGAACGCGGCAAAGCCTTTAACATAAAAACAATTAGCAAAGGATCCCAATACTATGTCAGAGCCAAGAGACATTGTAGATCTTGTGATCAGAGATGAAACTCTGGAGCACGAACGGCGCACCATTATGACCCCACCGCAAATTGCAGAATTGACACGCGGCGGCTTTAACATTGCACTGGTGCGCTGGCCTGAACGTTGTTTTTCCGATTCTGAATATATAACTGCCGTAGAGAATAGCGGAAACCCTCAAAATTTTCATTTATTGGATCATGATGAATGGAAAACCATGCCTGAATGCGCGAATAGCATCATTCTTGGTGTAAAGGAAATCCCGCGCGTTCCCCCTGGGACAACCGATTTTCATTTAACCCATACCTACATTCATTTCGATCATTCATATAAGGGACAATTTGGCTCGGCGGAACGTCTTTCGCGCTTTGCTTTTGGCAAGTTATTTAACGAAGATGAGCCGCAGCAATCTATATTGCTCGACCATGAATACAGCACAGATGAAGACGGGAAAAGAACGCATGCATTCGGTAAAAGCGCAGGTTATGCCACAGCGGCTATGAGCGTATTGACATGGGCGCAGCAGGTGAATGGCACAGAGAAAAAATTAGAACAGCATGCCTATAGCCGTAAAGTTGATTTTTTCGAGCGTTACGCCGAGGAAATCAGCAATGCCATCCATAAGAACGGCGCACCGCCTGAGGCGCTAATACTAGGCAGTATGAGAGGGCGCTCTGCAAACGGTGTTCTGAAGCTCCTGCATGACTTAAACGAATATTTGCCTCCCGAACGTAACATTAAGTTCGATATATGGGATCGCGCAGAAACCTCTGCGCGCATGACAGAAGATAGCGGCTTAGCGGGCATTGAAAAATTTGATCTGGTTTTAAACTGCACCTATACCGAAACGCCCTGTCCACCTTTTGCCAATGACGCCACCTTGCAACGCAGAGGCGATCAATTGCAGATTTATGGTGATGTCACATGCGACACAACCCCCGATAAAAACAGGCTACGTTTCTCGAAATATCAAACATCCGATTTTGACGCACCAGCAATAGAAGTGGGCGACAATGTTTTTGCGATTACGGTTGATCACTCCCCATCACTTTTTCCAAAAGAAGCAACATTAGACATTGCCCGCCAAGCTTTCCCACATATCAAAAACTTGCTGCACTACAGACGCATTCAAATGGATGTACCTTTAGACTCTCCGTGGGCGCGGGCGACGGAGGCATTTGAGGACAATATGCTGATGCCGATCCACGCATACAGCCTTGGCACGGCCCTTGTGGATGACGATGATGTGTATCTAACATCGATGTCACCGGAAGAACGCCAAGAGTATCTTAACGATGTAACAGATGAAATTGAACGAAACATAAAACTATGTCTGGGTGAGTTGCATGAACTTAAACCCAAAGAGCAGAACGCATTTTTATATCATTTTGCCATGGGTATGTTACGCGCCCATGGATTTGTTGATATGGCGCACGTCAATGCCGATGAACATCTTGATACCCAACGCGGCAATATTACAGATGACATAGAAGCACTAGAAGCGGAGCTTTCGGAAAGATTTGATATGGGCACTCTGGTGAGCGCACCAGAGGTTCTAAAACTACAAGAACTTTCCCTAAAGCTGCATACAGCGTTTGCGTATGAAGATGTACTCAATGGTTTAGAATTACCACCGATAGAGCAAGCGGCAGAATATATGATCGATGAAAAGATGCCTGAAAAATTTCACATGTTTTTACAATATGTTGCCTCGGCAAAAGAGCTTTGCGCGCAAGGGCTCTATGATGAAGATCAAAGAATGGGGATTTTAGAGCACTATAATCGGGCAAAGATGACATTACAGGAACAAGCACACTTGCCTGTCTGGTTTTATGAAAGCATGGAAGATACGATATTTGGGAATTTCACAGACAAACATAGTCATGAAATTCCGGCGCATAACGAATTTGATATTTAAAAAGTTACTGTTTAAATATCCATGCTTTTCTTCCAAAAATTGACGATAGATGTAAGGATTGTATTGATTTTATGCTGGTCTAACGGCTTAGACAGGCAGGTGATGGCATCAAGCTTAAATGACCCGGCATAATCCTCTCTTTCTTGAGAGTTTGTTAAAATTGCAATTGGTATTTTACTAAGCTCGGGATCATCTTGTACAACGCGCAAAAACTCATGACCATCCATTTTAGGCATATTAAAATCGGAAATAATAAAATCAAATCTAGGCTTATCTTCTTTCTTTAGAAGCTCCAGCGCCTTCTCACCATCATGAACCACATGCACCTCATTCTCAAAAAGAGCGTCAGACAAAGCCTTTTTGATTAGGAATATGTCGCCATCATCGTCTTCTAATAATAGTATGTTGATCATTATATATCTCTCTCCTATGAGTTTTTAATTACACTCTTTTTGACGGGGACGGTGAAAAAGAATGTTGAACCTATATCAGGTTTTGACGTCATCCAAATTTTACCGCCATATCGCTCCACTATCTTTTGGCAAAGCGAAAGTCCGATTCCCGTTCCCGGAATATCTTCTTTCCTGTGCAGACGCTGAAACATTTCAAATATACGCTCGGAATATTTTTCATCCATACCCATGCCGTTATCTTGCACAGAAAATTCCCAAAATTCGCTTAATTTTTTTGCAGAAATAACAATTTCAGGTGCCTGTTTACTGCGATATTTTATAGCATTGCTGATAAGATTTTGAAAAAGTTGTGTCAACATCACCTTATCGTAATACACTTTAGGTAAATTTTCAGCAGTAATTTTTGCCTCATTTTCTGCAATTTTGTAACTCAGATTATCAATCGCCAGAGTTAAAACTTCAGCGGAGTCAAGTTTCTGAATGTCAGCCTCTGATTTCGTAAGTGTGGAATATTGCAACAACCCCTTAATCAACGCCTGCATACGTTCCGCACCACTTGTAACAAAGTCCATGTACAACCTTGCATCATCATCCAGTTGTATGCCCAGATGGTTGTCCAATTGGTCAATAAAGCTGGTTATTTTACGCAAAGGCTCCTGCAAATCATGCGATGCTATATGCGCAAAACGCTCTAGTTCTGTGTTCGAACGTTCCAATTCCACATTGGATTTTAGGATCTGTTCCTGCGCTTTTTTAGCATCCGTAATATCCCGTGAAATACCTAAAATAAACGTCTCGCCTTTTGTATTTTCAAAGCGTACCTTTTTCGTAAATAAAACTCTTTTATCACCGTTTGGAAAAGTAATTTCTTCTTCTGCTTCTGAAGAGCCTTCATCAAAAGCTTTACGGTCATTGACTAAAAATTCATCGGCGTCTTTCTTTTCATAGCTTTCAAGCGTCGTCGTTCCTAAGACAGTTTTCCTTACATCTTCGGGATAAAGGCTGAGGAAAGAATTATTGGCTTCTACTATTCTGAATTCTGCATCTTTGACAAAGATGAAATCGGGAATGTTATTTGCGACCAGTATTTTGAAGTCTGAAGCGGTTTTCAGTTCTTTTGTCTGCTCTCGAACACGCTCTGCAATGATATCCCTGCTGTTCACAAGACGCATCAAAGTAAAGTATATAAACAGGGCAAATGTCAGTCCGAACATAAGAATAACGCCACCAAGATAATTATTTGACGGGGTTTGATAATGATCGTTCGCACGCCAGAGTATTGTCCACGCTCTGCCTGCAAACTTTAACTGCGTTTCGCCATATAGTAAGTCGGATTTTGCCGCGCGCGTTACATCTTCATCATTGGAATAAATGAGTGATTCAGTGCTTATTTCTGTACCGTCATAAACACTAAAATCCAATTCGTTATTGTTGATTTTGTTCAGGCCACTTAAAAAATTTGATCCTATAAAGGGAGCATAAACCCAGCCTTGTATATGTTTTCGTCGTTCCTCTATTGTGGGCGGGGTATGCTTAAGATCATAGACAGGGATCAGATACAAAAATCCAGCCTGCTTTTTTTGATCCTGCACCAGAAGGATTTTTTCCGTGAGGGCAGGCATGCCTGAATCCCGTGCACGCTCTGCCGCTTCACGTCTGTTCTTTTCAAAACCAATATCAAGACCGATAGCCGCAGCATTCCGTTTTGATGGTTCAATAAATTTGATTATAAATTTATCAGGATATTCCGTTTCAGGATGATTTTTAAAATTCGGTGCTTGGTCGGCACGTGTGCGTTTTAAATAAGCCGTAAGGTCTTTGTCCCAGACGTAATCAATATAACCAACCCCATTAATGCCGGGCAGGGTTTCCTCAATTTGCAATGCCTCCACATATCTTTTCCATTCGCCTCTTTCTACAGACAAAGAAGCATAATAAAGCCCCAACCCCCCGCGTAACGCTTCTTCATATAAAATATAGCGATCTTTTAAAACGTCTTGAGTATCCGTAACCACTTCGTTGAAATGCTCCTGATTACGGGCGCTCATGGATTCTTCAACGGTGTACCAAGAGAATAAGGAAAGAACAGCAACAATTGTGGCAATAGAAAAAGGTGCCAAATTCCAAAAATCGTACGTTTTATCTTCATTTTTGAGAAGGCTAAACGTCATAAACCCAACACTCAAAATAACAAAGCCAGACGCCGTATGCAAAGCCATACGAGTCAAATTCCCCCAACCGTAAACGCCTTCTGTATTAAGCATATATCCAAGCAAAGTAATTGCAGCCATCGCAAAGATTGTGATTGAAAGACTAAAGATAAGGGCGCGTTTAAATCCTGAAAGCATCAAAACAAGCCCCGACAATGTAAAACACAAGGCCGTATTCGGTGCCATGCGCCCGGGGTGAGATGTTTTGGTTGTGATTTCCGGCTCAATAAATAGTCGGTCTATTCCTAAATCAAAGCCAGCCATATATTGCAATATCGTCAAAATACCGATCAAGAATGTTAAGCCGCCCAAAAACCCGCCCAACTGCCTGCGTTCTCTTACAATTTCTAATAACCCTGCGCCCGACAAAAGAAACCCAAGCGCAGTATTATATTGCATCGGCGCCATAGTGGGGAAAACTTGAATCAGCGCAGAGCTGCCGATATGCCAACCCAGCATAACCGTCAGACCCAAAGCAATTGAAAGTAGGGCGAGGGCGTTGATGACATAGGTGTTTTTATTTGCTTTAAAAAGATCAGAAGATATCTTTTCATTACTCATCTCATAAAAACCCTTCATTTGAGCATAAATATATAAGGGCAGAGAAACGCGCCTTGTACGATAATTTTGCAATTGATTCTGCATATCTGAAGTACAGATGCAGACAACTGCGCAAAATTATGCCACACGCTACGGTTTATTTCCATGATGATGCAAAGGGAGGCTGGCACTAAGGCGGTATAAAATCATAGCTGTGAGCTAAAAAATAATATTAGTCCTTCAACCACTTCACTTCATATAGATCAAATCTGCGATCCCTGAAGTTTTGAACCGCGCCGGATTTACGCGCAAGTTGCAGATCATTCAGGTTCAGATCCGCAAATATGATGGTCTCATTGTTCGCCATAGCCTCCGCAGCAATACCATCACGTGCAAAGGGAAAATCACAAGGTGTCATGATATGGCTCGCAGCATAATGGATATCCATATTTTCAACATCAGGTATATTACCAACAACACCCGCAGTTGCCACGTACATCTGATTTTCTACCGCCCGCGCTTGTGAACAATACCGAACCCGTAAATACCCTTGGCGTTCATCCGTACAGAACGGCACAAAAAGCAATAACGCGCCCTGATCGGCCAAATGCCGCGCCAATTCAGGAAACTCGGAATCGTAACAAATCAGAACCCCAATGGGGCCGCAATCTGTTTGAATAACATTAAGCTCATCTCCACCCTCTAGGTTCCACCAATATCTTTCATTCGGTGTCGGGTGAATTTTTTCTTGCTTATGGACTTCTCCGCCGCGCAGAAAAATATAGGAAATATTTTTCAATTTATCATCAACAAGCGATGGGTGAGAGCCGCCAATGATATTGATATTATAAGATATGGCCATGTTATGCATGGCTTCAACATACCGCTTGGTATATTTCGTAAGATCTCTGATGCTCTCTTCCGGTGTGCTTTTTTTGTTTTCTGCAGACAGCAGCGCAAGTGTAAACAATTCAGGGAAGACAACAAAATCCGCTTTGTAATCCGATGCAATATCAACGAAATATTCAACCTGCTTTATAAAGTCGTCAAAACAGCTCACTTTTCTAACCTGAAATTGAACGCACGCAACGCGCACGATACCCGCCGGCCTTCCGCCCCGCGCCTGCTGCACTTTCTCTGCCGCATTCAAGGCATTGCGCCAAATCATGTGCGTGGCATAATCTTTAGATTCTTTATCGCCAGCAAGGTAATTTTTCAAAACGCCAATCGGTTTAAACCCGTTGCGGATTTGAAACCCTAAAACAGAATCTCTGAGCTTTTTCGACATAACCGCATCAATATAATCTTCTGCGCTAAGCCCTTTTTTCGCCTGCTTCGCATAGCCGGGAAGACGACCGCCAAAGACAATGCCCTTTAATTTTAAATTTATGCAGAGCTTTTTGCGCATATTATAAAGACGCTGTCCAATTCTGATGCCGCGCGCATCCGGATCGACACACACCTCCATCCCGTAGAGGATATCGCCATCAGGATCATGACGCGACGCATATCCGCCGCCTGTTATCTCATGCCATGTATGCGGTTTGATTGCGGCTTTTTCGTCAATAATAAAGGTCGCAGCATGCCCCACGATTTTATCGGCGAGGATCGCAATGAACTGTCCATTGGGGAAGTTTGTAATTTGCGAACGCACCATTTTTTTGGAATAGGATAACTTGTCGCTGTAAACCTTCTTGCTTAACGCATAGATGCCGTCAATGTCATCAACAGTGGCGGTTCTTATAAAAAGTTTTTGATTTTTGATTTTTTCGCTCATGAAAGAACTTATAGCAATTCACGAGCATATTAGATAGATGCTCATAAGAGTAGGGGAGAGATAATTTGGAGGTATAAAGAATGGCTCCCCAGGAAGGATTCGAACCTCCGACCAAGTGATTAACAGTCACCTGCTCTACCACTGAGCTACTGGGGAACACGTTTTCAGTGACAGCTTTTATGCATCTATGCATATCGGTTGTCAAGAAAGAAACATGGCACTTAAAACAAAAATATGGAGGCACGGACCGGAGTCGAACCGGTGTACACGGATTTGCAATCCGCTGCATAACCACTCTGCCACCGCGCCGCGCTAGAATATGTTTTAAAAAGCATATCAGGTTATTGGAATAATGATTAGAGGATATCCGCCTGATAAGTCAACACCCAAGTGGGCGTCACGCAATATTTTCAATTAAAAGCTCTGGTCATAACGTGGAAATAAGGCTATGTAATACGTGTTTTAACGCACATAATAATGACTTAAAATTACGAAGAGCCTCCATGACAGATTTCATACAAGCACGCAAAAATATGGTTGATTGCCAAATACATCCCTCAGGGATTGTTGATGGCTGGATATTAGAATCATTTCAAAATATCCCCAGAGAGCTGTTCGTACCTGAAAAATTGCAGGGCATTGCCTATACAGATGAAAATATTGATATCGGGCAGGGGCGCTTTTTAATGGAGCCGATTGTCCATGCAAAATTGTTACAGGCCGTTGCGCCCGATAAATCTGATGTTGTGTTGGATATTGGTGTAGGCACAGGATATTCCTCTGCGATACTATGCCCCAATGTTTCAACTGTTGTTGCGCTGGAAAATAATAAGCGACAAATGGATAAGGCCACGCGCCTTTGGGAAAAGCTGGATATCTGCACCATTGCCCTGATCGAATCCGAGTTGAATGATGGTGAAGTCAAACACGCACCATATAATTTAATTATGATTAATGGCGCGGTTGCCGAAGTGCCCACAATTATTTTGGATCAATTAGAACTCGGCGGACGTTTGGCCACTGTTATTAAAAAGCCGGGACAATCTGTTGGCTGTGCGACGATCTTTGTGAAAGATTTGCAAGGCGAAGTATCATCGAAACCACTTTTCGATGCAGGCATTCCCTATCTGCAAGGCTTTGAGCCACAACCCGCATTCCAATTCTGATTTTTTTGATATTTCGGCACTTTATACATTCGTCGGTGCATAAAATATGAATAAAATGTGGATAGCCATATAAATGAATAACATCAAGCCTTTGACAAGATGCCTTCAATAGATCACAATTGTTTCGAGTGATTCCTTACTAATTCTAGTGAACCAATCCGCACATGTCAGAAGAAACACAAACAGAAGACGAACCATCGATCGAGGAAATCCTTGATTCAATTCGCCAAATCATCTCAGAAGATGATGATGGGGAAGACGAGTCTGTCGAGGAAATCGAAGAACCGGAAGAGGTTGTCGTCGAAGAAAAACCAGCACCAGCCCCCGAGCCGGAAGTTGCTGCAACGCCTGATGTGCAAGATGACGTCTCCACCGAAGCCGAAGATGATGGAGACGATGTTTTTGAATTAACTGATCTTGTAAACTCAGAAGAAAACCATCTTTCTGTTGACTTACAAGAACCTGATGAAGAAGATATACCAGAGGCTGTGGAAGTAGAACTAGAAGAAATACAACCAGAGCCAGAACCTGAAGTCGTCGCAAAGGAGCCTGCTCCTAAGCCAGCACAAACGAAACAAGAGGATTCCTTGCTAACGGATACCGCAGAATCAGCCGCCATCGCAGCGATGAGTGAACTTGTACGCAAAACAGCGGTAGAGCATGCCGGTGTGACGCTAGAAGATATCGTACGCGCAGAATTAAAGCCGCTTTTGCGTGATTGGCTCGACAAGCATCTGCCGACCGTCATTGAACGCCTCGTTCAAGAAGAGCTGGAACGTGTTTCCAAGCGCGTTCTTGAAGAATAAAATCCCTTTCTTTTCATCGCTGCCCCCTTGCGTTCTGCGGTAAAAACCGTATGATTTCCTGCGTTTGCTAACGGCGAGACAAGAAAAGGAAAGCGGTATGCTGGATAAAACATTTGATCCAAAAGCAATAGAAGAAAAGCACTATCAAGATTGGGAAGAGGCTGGCGTTTTCGCTTGCGATCCGAACAGTGACAAAGTGCCCTATACCGTTATGATGCCGCCGCCAAACGTTACAGGCTCTCTTCATATTGGTCACGCGCTCAATCATACATTACAAGATATTCTCATTCGCTATAACCGCATGAAGGGTAAGGATGCGCTTTGGCAACCCGGCACCGACCATGCCAGCATCGCCGTCCACATGGTTTTGGAAAAGAAACTGCACGAGGAAGGCACGAACCGTTTCAAATTAGGACGTAAAAAATTCCTCGAAAAAGCGTGGGAATGGAAAGAATATTCAGGAAACACCATCACTTCACAGCTCCGCCGCTTGGGGACAACGCCCGATTGGGAACGTGAGCGCTTCACAATGGATGAAGGGCTGTCTAAGGCCGTACTCAAAGCTTTTGTTAAATTGTATGAAGGCGGAATAATTTACCGCGCAGAGCGTCTGGTCAATTGGGACCCTGAACGTCAAACTGTTATTTCCGATCTGGAAGTCATCCAAAAAGAACAAAAAGGTAAGATGTGGCACATCAAATACCCTGTTGAGGGCGATGTTGAACAATTCATTACTGTCGCCACAACGCGCCCCGAAACAATGCTGGGCGATACGGCGGTTGCGGTTCATCCTGATGATGCGCGTTATAAAGACATGGTCGGAAAGTCTGTTGTTCTACCGATTACAGGGCGCATGATCCCGATTATTGCCGATGAACATTCCGACCCTGAGAAGGGTAGCGGCGCGGTTAAAATTACTCCCGCCCATGATTTTAATGATTTCGAAGTCGGCCAACGCCATAACTTACAAATGATCAGCATTCTGGACGAGCATGCCCAACTTGTTAAAGAGGACTTTATTCCAAAAGAATATCAAGGACTTGATCGTTATAAAGCCAGAGAGAAAATCCTGCATGAGCTCGAAGATCAGGATTTAATTGTCGAGGTCGAAACGATTAAAAACACAATCCCCGTGGGCGAGCGTTCAGGCGTCGTCATTGAACCATTCATGACCAAGCAATGGTTTGTTGATACACCAACGCTGGCAAAACCCGCCGCCCAAGCGGTGCGCGATGGCAGAACGCGCTTTATCCCGCAACAATACGAAAATATGTATTTTGCATGGGTGGATAATCAAATTCCGTGGTGTATTTCACGCCAATTATGGTGGGGACATCAAATTCCTGCATGGTATGATAAAGACGGCAATGTTTATGTTGCTGAAAATGAAGAAGACGCGCAGAAACAAGCCGGAGCAGGCGTTACAATAACACGTGATGATGACGTGCTTGATACGTGGTTCTCCTCTGCATTATGGCCGTTTTCAACAATTGGCTGGCCTGATGATACGGCGGAACTTGGGCGTTATTTCCCGGGTGATGCCTTGGTTACAGGCTTTGATATTATCACCTTCTGGGTGTCGCGCATGATGATGTTCTCACTATACATCATGGACGATGTGCCGTTTAAGGATGTCTATATACACGCCCTTGTTCGTGATGCGAAGGGGCAGAAAATGTCAAAATCAAAGGGCAACGTCATGGACCCCATTGATTTGATCGAGCAATATGGAACAGACGCTGTGCGCTTCACACTATGCGCTATGGCGGCGCAAGGCCGCGATATTCGCCTTGCTGATGAACGTTTGCAAGGCTATCGCAATTTTGCGACGAAGCTTTGGAATGCGTCGCGCTATTGCGAAATGAATGATTGTCTGTCCCATGACGGGTTTGATCCCTCTACGGCGCAATACGCACCAAACCAATGGATCATCCATGAGGTCAAAGCCGCCGCGCAAGAAATCAGTCAAGCCATCGAAGGTTATCGCTTTAACGAGGCTGCAAACGCGGTTTACCAATTTGTTTGGGGAACGTTCTGCGATTGGTATCTTGAAATTTCCAAGCCTTTACTGGCAAAGGATTCAAAAGCCGCTGATGAAGTGCGTCAAACGACAAGCTGGGCGCTCCATCAAATTCTGATCTTATTAAACCCGTTCATGCCTTATATTACCGAGGAGCTTTATGCCGGCTTCTTCAAAAAAGACGCTGATGATCGCCTGATAACAGCCGCTTGGCCTGAATATAGCGATAATCTGTCCAATGAAGCAGCCAAAACCGAAATGGAATGGTTGCAAACGATGGTCGGCGAAATTCGTTCGGTGCGAGCGGATATGAACGTCCCTGCGGGCGCTAAGATTGCATTACTGATCAAAGGCGCAAACGCGCAAACGCAAAGCCGTATTGAAAGCCATAAAGATGTTATTTGTAAAATGGCACGTTTATCAGACATATCGCTTACCGAAAATGTTCCGGCAGGCGCAGTGCAAACCATTGTCGAAGAAGCAACGCTTATCCTACCGATTGCCGACATCATTGATCTGGATGAAGAACGCAAACGCCTCACCAAAGTGATCGGCAAGCTGGATGCAGATATTCAAAAAATTGATGCCAAGTTAGGGAATGAAAAGTTCGTAAAAAATGCCCCTGAAGAGGTGATCGAA